>MAAB01029361.1_pt1 | contig 125465 bp, 111 predicted proteins | sample 1115991 | NCBI WGS metagenome assembly MAAB01 (sample SAMN04961124, study PRJNA320927) | seawater metagenome | isolation source: sample BD02T18 sea water enriched with oil for 18 days | place: USA:Gulf of Mexico | collected 2013-07-27 | reverse complement strand
AAAAAGGCATATTTCGTCGCCTTAAATTTAAGCTTATAATCAATCTTTTAGGAGATCACCTTGGCTAACTCAAAGCAAGCTAAGAAGCGCGCAGGACAATCTGAAAAGCGCCGTCAACACAATGCAAGTCGTCGTTCAATGATGCGTACTTTACTTAAAAAAGTATTAGCAGCAATTGAATCTGGTGACAAAGAAGTAGCAACAAAAGAATTTGCTGCTGCTACACCAATTTTAGATCGTTACGCAAGTAAAGGTCTTATTCATAAAAACAAAGCAGCTCGTTCTAAGAGCCGTTTGAATGCAGCAATCAAAGCACTTTAATTTTTGCTTTCACTGTATTCTTTTATGAAATGATCTTCATGTAGTTTTCTATGTGAATCATTTAAAAACCGACTTTTGTCGGTTTTTTTATGCCCATTTTTTATAGCCATATTCCACTATTTATCACTTGCTTAGAACAAATTATTTTCTTTACAGTACTCATCAACTTTTCTTACTACCTGCTATTGCACTTGAGCATGTTTTTTCTTAGTCTCTAGGCAACTTATCTATAGAGATACCCTATGAAAGCATTAAAACTAACAAAAATAGCCGCGGTAGTGTTACTTGCGAGTGCCACATTAACAGCGTGTAACAATACCTCAGAAAATAGCTCTGTAAGCAAAGATAGTGAAAAACATCTACAAGCAAGCCAACCCGAACTACTCGCTGGTTTTGAAAGCCGTTTAAATATATACAAAGAAGTGACGCTTACCGCTGATTTAAGTCATTTATCAGCTAATCAAAAACAGATGTTAGTCCTGCTCATTGACGCCTCTAAAATTATGGACGATTTGTTTTGGCTGCAAGCTTACTCGCAAGATAAAGAAAGCTTTTTAGCCAGTATTAGTGATGAGAATGTAAGACGTTTTGCTGAAATAAACTATGGTCCTTGGGACCGTCTTGATGGTGATAAGATATTTTTAACGCAAACTAAAGCAAAAGCTCATGGTGCTGAGTTTTATCCAGCAGATATGACTAAAGCTGAATTTGAGCAAAGTGACTTTAGCGATAAAAAGGGTCTTTACTCTGTTGTTCGTCGTGATAATGAAGGCAAGTTAATGAGCGTGTCTTACTCTGAAATTTATCATGACAAAATGAACCGCGCAGCGGCAATTCTTGATGAAGCATCAAAATTTGCCGATGATAAAGAATTTTCTAATTATTTAACGATGCGCGCACAAGCATTGCGTACGGATGAATACCAAGCATCAGACTTTGTTTGGATGGATATGAAGAATAACCCTATTGATGTGGTTATTGGTCCTATAGAGAGCTATGAAGACCAACTCTATGGCTATCGTGCAGCTTTTGAATCTTATGTATTAATTAAGGATCAAAGTTGGAGTGAAAAGTTGGCTAAATACGCACAATTTTTACCTGAGTTACAAAAAGGCCTACCGGTAGCCAAGAAATATAAAGCTGAAGTACCAGGATCTGATGCTGACCTAAATGCCTATGACGTTATTTATTATGCCGGTCACTCAAATGCGGGTAGTAAAACGATTGCAATTAACTTACCCAATGATGAGGAAGTACAGCTTAAAAAAGGCACTAGACGCTTACAGTTGAAAAATGCCATGCGTGCAAAGTTTGATGCCATTATGTTACCTATTGCTGATACGCTAATTGTGCCTGAACAACGTAAAAACGTAACCTTCACTGGTTTCTTCGCTAATACTATGTTTCATGAAGTTGCTCATGGCCTAGGCATTAAAAACACCCTTAATGGTCTAGGTCCCGTTCGCCAAGCATTAAAAGAGCATGCCTCTGCACTAGAAGAAGGCAAAGCTGATATTCTTGGTTTATATATGATTCGCCAGTTACTTGATAAAGGCGCAATCACTGACGGTACCTTAGAAGATTATTACACCACCTTTATGGCTGGAATTTTCCGCTCAATTCGTTTTGGCGCAAGTTCAGCACACGGTAAAGCCAACATGGTACGTTTTAATTACTTCCAAGAAAACGGTGCATTCACACGTAATGAGCAAGGTTTATATAGCATTAATGTTGATAAAATGACCGCTTCAATAGACTCATTATCTAAACTGATCCTAACATTACAAGGTAATGGTGATTATCAAGGTGTTGATAGTTTAGTGAAAGAGAGTGGCGTTATTGGTGAAACACTTGCTGCTGATTTAGCCCGCTTAGAAGCGGCTAGTATTCCTGTAGATATAGTGTTCAAGCAAGGTAAACAAGTATTAGGTCTTTAATGGTCTAAATACATTTTAAACAAGATTGTATAAACAAAAAGGCGCTTATCGAATTATTCGATAAGCGCCTTTATATTAATTAGACAGCGAAAACTAATCAGACTTAATACTTAGGAAGAAAGTACTTAGAAAGAAAAATCGTCAGCATCAAGTGCCATCATTGATTCACCACCATTTTCAACACAAGCGGCATGCCCTTTCGCTCTAGGTAATATACGTTGAAAGTAAAAACGTGCTGTTTTAATCTTCGCTTGATAAAAGGCTTCTTCATCAGTGCCCTGGCTAAGTTTATCTTGTGCAACTTTCGCCATTTTTGCCCAGAAATACGCCAGCGTTAAATAACCTGAGTACATCAAATAATCAACCGAGGCTGCACCAATCTCGTCTGGATTTTGCATCGCCTTTTCACCGACTTTTTCTGTCATTTTTTGCCAATCGCCACCAAAGCTCATAATTGGTTGGATGAACTCTTGCATAGCGTCGTCTTCAGCATTCTCTAAACAAAACTTGGTTACTTCACTACCAAACGCTTTAAGGATTTTACCTTTAGAGCCTAATATTTTTCGAGCCAATAAATCTAAGGCTTGAATACCCGTAGTGCCTTCATATAAACAACTAATTTTAGTATCGCGCATTAGCTGTTCCATGCCCCACTCTTTAATGAAGCCGTGACCACCAAAAACTTGTACGCCATGGCTAGTACACTCTAAACCTAATTCAGTAAGGAAAGCTTTGGCAATAGGTGTTAATAAAGCGAGTTTTGTTTCTGCTGCAGCTTTTTCTTCTTCACAGGTACTAGCATGACCGATATCAACTAACTGCGCTAAATAGGCAATGAGTGCTCGACCACCTTCTGCAATAGATTTTTGTGTTAACAGCATACGACGAACATCTGGGTGCACTATGATTGCATCTGCTGGGCCGTCAGGGTTCTTTACGCCTGATAAAGAGCGCATCTGTAGTCTATCTTTTGCATAAGCTAATGCGCCTTGAAAAGATGCTTCTGCTGCTGCAACGCCTTCAGTAGCCACACCTAAACGGGCAACATTCATAAAGGTAAACATGCAATTTAAACCGCGGTTTATTTCACCAATTAAATAGCCTTTAGCGCCATCAAAATTGATCACACACGTTGCATTAGCATTGATACCCATCTTATGTTCAATTGAACCACAAGAAACGGCATTACGATCACTAATAGCACCATCATCGGTAATATTAAATTTAGGCACTATGAATAGCGAAATACCTTTGCTGCCTTGTGGAGAGCCTGGGATCCTTGCGATAACAATATGGACAATATTGTCGGATAAATCATGTTCACCTGCAGAAATAAATATTTTTGAGCCTGTTAACGAGTAACTACCGTCATCATTTAACTCGGCTTTAGTGCGCAACATGCCTAAATCTGTACCACAATGTGCTTCAGTTAAGCACATTGTGCCAGTCCAACTACCTTCAACTAACTTAGGTATAAACTGATTTTTTTGTTGCTCACTGCCATGAGCTTCAATGGTCGCTAACGCGCCATGACTTAAACCTGGGTACATAGCAAAGCTATGATTAGCACTAGAGAAAAGCTCTGTAATTGCGGTATTGAGTGAATGTGGTAAACCTTGTCCACCAAAGTCTACATTTTGCGCTAATGTTGGCCAGCCGCCTTCAACATATTGCTGATAAGCTTCTTTAAAGCCGTCAGGTGTTGTAACCTCACCATCATTCCAAGTACAGCCTTGTTCATCGCCACTTTGATTGATAGGGGCAATAACTTGCTCAGTGAATTTTGCCGCCTCGTTGATAATTGCATCAACCATATCTAAACTAGCGTCTTCATAACCTAATTTTTGATAATGATTATCGCAATCAAACAACTCTTGCATAACAAACTTAATATCTCTGATCGGTGCTTTGTACTCTGGCATGACATTCTCCAATGGTTAATTTTTTGGTTTGATAAGACAAACTGGTCTGACGTCTACACTTTCAAACAAGTGTTTGATTAAATCATGTTATGAACAGTTTTTAAATAGCAGAAATAAAAAAAGGAACGAATTTCGTTCCTTTTGAAGTAACTAATGGCTTAAGACAATTAGTTGCTCATCTCCATACAGTTACACGTAGCCCATTGTTTTATACTATCAACCTTAGGAAAGCCTAGCTCTATCATAGATAAAGTAGTTACCTGCTAATAACTAAATGTATCGTTATTAGCTATGTATATAATAAAAAAAGCTTAGTGACTTTAATCACTAAGCTTTTATATTCAACATATTTTTATCAGTACTCACTTTGAAAGTGAGTTACTTCAAGTGTAAACGAATTACAGCTCGATAATATTTAATCAGCTTGATTATTATTTTCAGTTGGTACTCTATAAGCATTATTTTGAGACTCTAAATAAGCAAATACAGTGGTAAACGCTTCTTCTTGATATTGCTTTAAACCAGTATCACGAAAATCTATATCAATTTGACTTTTTGATAGTTCTTTCTTAATAAAACTACCTGACAATATTTCAACGTCTAAATCGCTGATCAATTGAATTGCTGCTTCAATTTTAAAACCAATAGGTCCGCCGGAAAATTTCCCTTTTAAAGCTCGACCTTTAATTTGTACATGAGTAACTTGGTAATCTTCCATCAACTTGGCAAAAGTAAATTGAAACTTTTTGACTTCTTCTGCATCGCCAGCGTTATCAAGACTAATTTTTTGTACACGGGTATGCGGGATGTCATACAAGTTGTTTTCTTTTGACATGATACAAATTATTGCATCATTACTTTTAATTTCTACGCCACAAGCTTTCATGGATAAACCTCATTAATCTAATTGCCAATATTATATACTCATTATCATTCAAACTATACAAAGAAGTCATTGGAGCGAATCATAATGAAGCTGAACTTTATGGAAGTTAACTAAGCTTACAGGTATCATTTATTATAATTACGTTAATTGGGTAAATTAAATGAAAAAAGTGTGTGTGATCACTGGTGGTAGCTCAGGTATTGGCTTAAGCATTGTAAAATTATTTGTCGATAATAATTACCTAGTCTTTAATTTAGATTTATCTCCTTCTATAGTTGGTGACTTTCGCCAATGTGATGTGACTAACGTTAGCCAAGTTACCGAGATAATTAATGAGATAGCTAAACAACATACCATAGATGTTTTAGTTTCAAATGCTGGTATCCATTTCTCGGCCAATATTGAAAATACCAGTGAAGCCGATTTAGATAAAGTATTTAACATTAATGTTAAGGGGGCCTATGCTGCTATAAAAGCCGTATTACCCTCAATGAAAGCGAATAATAATGGCGCAATTTTATTGATGGCTTCTGATCAAGCGTTGATTGCCAAGCATAATTCCTTTGCCTATAACTTAAGTAAAAGTGCCTTAGCTTCTATAGCAAAAACAACTGCACTTGATTATGCCGCTTTTAATATTCGTGCTAATGCCGTTTGCCCTGGCACTATTGAAACCCCTTTGTATCATCAAGCAATTGATAACTATTGCCAAAAATCAGGTGCTGATTTAAATGAAGTACATCAAGATGAAGCTAAATTACAGCCGTTGCAACGCTTAGGTCAGCCTGAAGAAGTCGCTGAGTTAGTACTGTTTCTAGCTTCCGATAAAGCCAAGTTTATCACGGGTAGTTTACAAGTGATTGATGGCGGTTATACCGCGCAGTAATCTTCTTTGTTAAAGGACTAAATATATAAGAGTTAAGCGCTATGACCGTTAATATTATTGACCCACATCTACATTTATTTAATCGTTCACGTGGCGATTATCATTGGCTTAAAACACAAAACCCGCCTTTTTGGTCAGATAAGTCGATTATCCAACAGGACTTTTCTATTGATGAAATAAATAATTCCTTGCTGGTTAATAATAAAATTAATTTATCCGGCTTTATTCATATTGAAGCAGGTTTTGATAACACTCAACCTTGGCGCGAACTTGAATATATCGAAAGTTTGGATTGTCAAAGTAATAGAACGATAGCCAGTATAGATTTATTAGCAATACCTGAGTACTTCCAAGCAAGCTTAAAAAGGTTACAGCTGTGTCAAAGTTTGATTGGCGCTCGCCATATTTTTGATGAGCAAGCTTATACTATTTTAGCCAATCAAAATTCACAGCAAAATTTCGCTAGCCTAAATGAAGTGACCGACTTTATTTTTGAGCTGCAGTTACCATTGGCTGATGAAAGTGCGATTAACGTTATGCCGTTATTAATACAAACCATCGCTAATAATAGTCAACTTCGTTTTATCATCAATCATGCTGGTTTCCCTCCTAAAGCATCCTCTAAAGACATTAACCGTGATGCTTGGAGTTTATGGCAGCAGCATATAACTGAAATTGCCAAGTATCCGAATGTATTCATTAAATGTTCAGGATGGGAGATGCAAGACCGACAATATAAAATGTCGTGGTTTTCGAAAATAACAAGCTTTTGCCTTAAAACTTTTTCAGTTGAGCGAGTGATGCTAGCCAGTAACTTTCCGTTGTGTTTACTAGGTAAAAAATTAGGTAATAAGCCAGGGAGTAAAGTAGAGACTAAGGTCAGTAGTAATATCGAGAATGAGTTAAGCAATAAAGACTATGAAAACTATTGGCTGGATATTCTTGGATCTGAGGTAATAAAGCAGTGTAATGAAAATGAAAAAAACGCATTGCTTTATCACAATGCGCTTCGTATTTATCAACTGTCTAACGCTATACGTTAGTAGATAAAGCTGGCTACTTAACTTTTTATTTAACTATCTATTTGACAGTAACGTGTGGTGATTTTTTCACAATCGCATCGTTAAGTTCAATGCCGATACCCGGCACTTCTGTCACTTGAAAGATACCATCAACTGGCTGTGGGTCTTGTAAACACAACTCTCTGTTCCAGTCTTTAGTAGCATAGGTATGATGCTCATGAATTAAGAAATTCGGAATAGCTGTTTCTAAGTGCAATGATGCTGCCGTGGCAACAGGACCGCCACATACGTGTGCCTGTATACGAATATCGTAAACATCAGCATAATCACAGACCTTTTTCGACTCAGTGAAACCACCACATAAGCCAACATCAGGTTGTAAAACATCAATGCTTTGATCTTCAAAGTAAGGTCTTACATCCCACCTATGATACAAACGCTCACCACCAGCAATAGGTACATTAACGTTATCAGATACTTTCTTATGCACTGCTGGGTTTAAATAGTTAACCGGCTCTTCGTACATCATACAGCCAACTTCTTCAACAATTCTGCCCATTTGTATTGCTGAGGCTGCGCCCATTAATGAATGAGATTCAAAAATAATATCAACATCTTCACCTACCGCATCACGAATAGCACGTAATCTATTGCCAAATAAACGCATTTGCGGTTTAGTAAATAATTTAGTGCGATCAAAAGAAGAGCTGCCATCTGCATTATATACAATAGGATCAACCTTAACGGCATCATAACCTTCAGCTACAGCTTTTAATGCCGCTTCAGCATATTGCTCTGGCTCAATGAGTTTTTTGATTTCAGTGTCCCAATCAAACTGTAATTGGCTAGCATAGGTACGTAACTTATCATTTACTTTACCGCCAAGTAATTGGTAAACCGGCACACCTAAAGCTTTACCTTTAATATCCCACAGCGCGGTATCAATAGCGCTCATCGCAGAATATAAAACAGGTCCGCCGCCTAAGCCCCAAAAGCTTTCACGTAACATGCGCGACCATAACAACTCAGTATTAAAAGGGTTAAAACCAATCAATACCGCTTCACTAATTTCTTTAACCATGGCTGCTGCTGCGCTATGACCCCAGTCATAAGCTAAACCCGCTTCACCGACACCAGTAATGCCTTCATCAGTATGTATACGGACAAAAACAGGGTTCCAACCAGCTCGCTTTGGACATTCAATATCAAAAATTTCAACGTGAGTAATCTTCATATTTTTCTCGACTAATTAATTCTTTATTAAGTTAACTATCTGTTTAGCTAACTCTCGATTTCATATTTTTGTTAAATCTTATAATTATGCACAAAAGAGTAGTCACCTTTCTTGACTATGTATCGCTCAAGTTAAAGGAAAAAGCACGGAGTTGACGTTAGTCAATGAGTACATTTGACGAATAAATTTAGCGATACAGCAAAAAGAACGTGACTACTGATCGAAGTTGGGATACTTGCGGTGGACTCTACGTAGCATCGCTGGCCATGCTTTTTGGCCGCCAGTTTCACCATCATGCACAATATTAGCTTGCGCTTTAATGCCATCAATAATACTTTGCGGGGCATAAATAGGTTTCATACCTGTAGCCATAACTTGTAGCTGTATTTCACAGGCTCGTGTTAAATCATACATATGCATAAAAGCATCACCTATGGTTTTGCCCATGGTTAAGGCACCATGATTTCGTAATAACATAAAGTTTGCCTCGCCTAAGTCACTTTGCAACCTAAGCTTTTCTTCGTCATTCACAGCCAAGCCTTCATAACCATGATAACTCATTGATGCTAAGGCAAACATTGAGTACTGGCTTAAGGGTAACAAGCCCTCCTCAACGCTGGCTACGGCAATTGTTTCATTGGTGTGAATATGTAATGCACAGATATCATCATGGCGTACTTCATGTACTGCACTATGGATAGTAAAACCAGCGGGGTTTATTTCAAACGGGCTATTTTTATCAATGATATTACCGTCGATATCAATTTTAACTAAATTTGATGCGGTTATCTCTTCAAAAGCTAAACCAAATGCATTGATCAAAATATGTTCAGTACCTGGAATACGCGCAGAGATATGGGTGTGAATAAGATCATCCCAGCCGTGCATTTGCAACAACCGATAACATGCCGCTAAGTCAACGCGAATTTGCCACTCTTGGGCTGATACTTGGTCTTTTAAATTGAGTTTAGGCAGTTGCTGCATTTGGGCTCTCTTTGTCGATGAAATTAACTTTAATACCTAGATTTTACCTGATGATTAATAGGCAATAAAGTCGTTTGATGCTGTTTAAAGGATTGTTTTGATAATTGCACCGACTATTGCGATAAATACTAAAACGGTAATGACTTTACTATATTTCCCTTGCTGTTCATCCGTCATGGGTTTACCAAATTTCGCCCCTAAAGTTACCATTAAAAAAACGGCTAAAAAAACACAGATTAAAATAATTATTAATGTCATTTTTTTTCTCTTTTATTTATTTTTTAAGTAATTTTTTATACCCAGTTTTGGCAAAATCGATTAACATAGCAAACAGTGCAACTTACCATTTTACATAGCAATGCAACAAACCGATAATTTCTACCAAAAACGTCGCTTTATCATAAAATTAGGCAAAGCTTTACATAAGTTAGGCTCTACTGCTTATCGCCTAGAAGACAACCTCTTATCTATTGCTAAATTTCTCGATATTCGTGCTTCATTTATCATAACACCTACCGCATTAACTTTTATTTTATCTGATGATGAAGATGATCAGCAATATAATCATTTAGTACGGGTAACTCCTGGTGATATTGATCTCGGCTCTTTAGCACGTATAGATGAACTTGTTGATGAACTGATTAATGGCCAACGTACTCTTGATGAAGCCATTGAGCGTTTAGCTGAAGTAAAAAATAAACCAGCTCCTTACGGCACATTTTTATCCTTTTTAGCTTTTGGCGCATCTAGCGGTGCTTTTGCTATGTTAATGCATACCAGTTGGCACGATGTATTTTGGTCGGCCATTTTGGGCTGGGTTACCTTTATGTTTGTATTATGGGCAGAAAAATCTCGACGTATGTCCGATTTACTAGAGCCTATATCAGCAATATCAGCCTCATTACTCGCCTCAGCAATATCTATGTTTGATCCCAGTATTAATATCCCCATGGTTATTCTCTCGAGCATCATTGTTTTTATTCCTGGCTTATCATTAACTGTGGGTTTATCAGAACTTGCGGCACGACATTTAATGTCAGGAACTGCACGTATCATGGACGGTATAATGGTTCTGTTTAAACTCTATTTTGGTGCGGTATTAGGCATGACACTTGGTAACCTATTATGGGGGCAAGCTGTATTTGTTCCCCCTGATACCATGCCGGTATGGACCTCATGGCTTGCCGTTACAACCTTATCAGCAAGCCTAGTTATTCTGTTCAAAGTCAGATTAAAGGATGCACCTTGGGGTATGATTGCGGGTTATCTTGCTTTTGGCGTGAGTATTTGGGCAAGTAATTACTTAGGCGTGGCTTTGGGTGCCTTTGTCGGTGCATTTGCACTGGGCTTATACAGTAATTTATTCTCCCGTTTGATGAACTTACCCTCAAGTATTGTAAGATTGCTTGGTTTAGTTGTGCTTGTACCTGGGTCAAAAGTCTATATTGGTTTAAATAGTGCTATATCTGGGCAGAATATGTTGAACGTACCTGATTTAGGCTCACAAACATTCTTAATCTTTATGTCCCTGGTCGCCGGTATTATTTTCTCTAATGCAGTATTGCCCCATGGTAAAACCTTATAACTTACTGAGCCTGCTTAGTAAGTTACCAGCGCCCCATTAATTGTTAATACCTTGTTAACCCAGTAAGTTCAAGGTATTGGCTATACTCATCATTAATTAATGTTTTTGGCTCACATTTCAAATTGAAACAAAAATGTAAACAGATGTTTCACGTGCTAGAAATCCTTCGAAATACCCCGTAGAATCGAGCAATCGTGCGTAATAGCATGCTTAAAAATATAAAATTATTTATACTTCAAATTCTTCAATGCTCACTCGGTGAGTTATTGACAAGGAAACTTCATGAAAGCAATTATTACTAGTGCAATATGTTCATCTTTATTGCTAATGACTGGTTGTACAACTCAAGCGGATAGCAGCAATAACGCACCATTAGTGACTCAAAAAACGGTGCTAGCTTCAGGTATTGAAAAAGCAAATTTAGACAACAGCATTCGCCCACAAGATAACTTCTATCGTTATGTAAATGGTAACTGGTTAAAAAGCCACGATATCCCAGGCGATAAAACCGCTATTGGTTCATTTTATGATTTACGTGACAAAGCCGATGATGACGTAAAAGCTATTATAGAAGAGCTTGCTGCAACTAAAAACCTAAAAAATGGTACTGATGAGCAAAAAGTAGCAGATATCTTTCGCTCATATATGGATACTGAAAAACGTAATAATTTAGGTACTCAACCTATCCAGCCAATTTTTGATGCGATTAACAAGCTTGATAATAAGTCAGAATTAGCCGCCTTTTTTGGTAAATATCAAGCCGTAGGTGTTGGTAGTCCTTTAGCGTTTTACATAAGCGTTGATGCAAAAGACTCTAGCAGTTATGCAACGCATATTTGGCAAAGTGGTTTAGGCTTACCTGACAAAGATTATTACTTCAATGAAACAGAGCGTTATAGTAAATTACGCGCTGGTTACACTGCCCATATTGAAAAAATGTTTGATTTAGCTGGCCTTAAAAATGGTAAACAAGCTGCACAAACAATTATGGATATAGAAACACAGTTGGCGAAATTTCACTGGACAAAAGTACAAAGCCGAGACAGTGTAAAACGTTACAATAAATTTGCTGTTAATCAATTAAATGAATTAACAAGTGCTTTTGATTGGTCAGCGTATCTTGCCGCTCAAGGTGTTGCCTCACAAAAAGACATCATAATTAATCAACCTGATTTTGTTACTGGTTTTGGTGATATATTTGCAAAAACGTCATTAACTGATTGGCAAACTTATCTAACATTTCATAGTTTAAGTCATTTTTCAGGTTACTTAACTACTGATATAGATAATGAAAACTTTGACTTTTATTCAAAACAATTAAGCGGTCGTAAAGAACAACGTCCACAATGGAAACGTGGCGTAGGTGTGGTTAATAGTAATTTAGGTGAAGTCATTGGCAAGGTATATGTTAGTCGCCACTTTACCCCACAAGCTAAATCACGCATGAGTCAGTTAGTTGAAAACCTACGTTCATCTTATGGCAATAGCATTGACGATCTTGAATGGATGTCTGCAGATACCAAAAAAGCAGCACATGTTAAGTTAGCCGCTTTTACTCCTAAGATTGGTTACCCTGATAGATGGGAAGATTACTCGGGACTTAGTATTGATGCGAGTGATTTAGTCGGTAACATTCTACGTTCTTCACGCCTGTCTCATGATAAAGAAGTTTCAAAGCTTGGTGGTCCAATTAAAAACTGGGAATGGGGCATGACACCACAAACGGTTAATGCTTATTATAACCCTACGGTTAATGAAATTGTTTTCCCTGCTGCAATTTTACAAGCTCCTTTCTTTAATATGAAAGCAGATGATGCGGTTAACTACGGTGGCATTGGTGCAGTAATTGGTCATGAAATGGGCCATGGCTTTGATGATCAAGGCAGTAAATATGATGCTAAAGGTAACTTACGTAACTGGTGGACTGAGCAAGATTTAGCTGAGTTTTCAAGCCGAACTAAAGCATTAGTCGAACAATATGATGAATATCACGTTTTTGAGGACTTAACAGTAAATGGTAAATTAACCTTAGGTGAGAACATAGGTGATTTATCAGGTGTGACTATTGCGTATAAAGCCTATAGAGCTTCTTTAAATGGTAAAGATGCACCCGTTATTGATGGCTTAACTGGCGATCAACGATTCTTTATGGGTTACGCACAAATTTGGCGTGCTAAGATTGTTGAAAAGTCGATGCGTAATCGAGTTGCAACAGACCCACACTCCCCTGCGGAATTCCGTGCACTGGGCTCACTTTCAAACATGAATGAATTCTACGATGCATTTGATGTTAAAGAAGGCGATGCTATGTATATAGCACCAGAAAATCGCGTTAAGATTTGGTAGTTATACCAATTTGATTAAATTTCTTCCCAACTCAGAGCTATGCTCGATGTTCAATAACAAGGCAAATTTGTTTCGGTCTAGTCATTCTAAATCAAATAAATGTAACGACGTTAGTGGGCATCGAGCAAGCTCCCAAAGGGCGAGTTTAAAAGGCTTACATGCTTCGTTATTGATTTTGATAAGGGAATAACCATTCTCTTCAATCAATGCCTTGCCTCTAAGCCTTTTAATTCTCGCTGAGTGGGAAAGAACTTAATCAACTTGGTATTAATACCTTAAGTATACGATGACAAAAAGGAGCTTAGGCTCCTTTTTTATTACACCTAAAAGAAACAGCTACTATACTTAATCGAACAAACTTAGATTAGGCGCCTCTATGCGTAGCTGTTTATATCTTTTTATTAGCTACATCCTCCCTACATGTCTTGTATGGTCTTCTCCGGCTAAAATACCTATCACTGTAGAAACAGATGTTTACCATCACGCACTAGAGCTAATTGGCGAGCAAAAAATAGTAAATATTGAAAACTTCTCCGGGCCGAACTCACACAGAGACGTAGTAGAGTTTATCTTAGTACAAAAAGCACTTGCCTTAGGTGGATCAACGCTTGAATTTACCTTTACCCTAGGTAATTATGACGCAAGAAATATAAAACTTTTACAGTCAGGTTTATTACTGATTACTTTTGATTCTTTATGGCTTTCTCATATCAGTAAAATAGCTAACGATGTCTATGTATCAGATGCCATTATCAGAAAGGGAGAGTATTGGGCTGGTATGTATACTTCAATAAAAAACGACAAAGCCTTAGCAACTAAAAACTTAAGCGATTTAAAGAAACTTTCTATTATTTCTAATAAAAATTGGCATGTTGACTGGCAGACTGTTTCTCAATTATCCCCTAAAACGTTAGCCCACGAAGAAGAGTGGCTTTCAATGGCAAAACTGGTCAGTTTGCAATGGGTTGATATTATGTTGGCTCCCTTTACCTCAGCTCAACCTTTTACCTATAAAGGCAATGGATACGAGATAACCGCTATTAAAGGAGTTAAAGTCGCATTGAACGATAGTAGACATTTTGTTGTTTCTAAAAAACACCCAAAAGGAAAAGAGACCTTCATTGCTTTACAAAAAGGTCTGACAATACTCAGGCAACGCGGCACTATAACTAAAGCTTTTCAAGACTCCGGATTTTTTAACCAGCAGGTAAAAAATTGGCCTATCATTAACAAAGCTTTTATCACCGAAAGTAAAACCAATAACACAAAATAACCTTCTAAAAGGCTCTCTTCCAGAAGTAGAAAAAGTGAAAATAAAGTAAGTCCCTAATTTCATTAGAAAACAATACTATTGATAATCGTTATCATTAAGGTTATTATAAGCATCATTAATTTGAAGTTATTTTTCAACTAAAGAGCTGCTTGTATGTACGTTTGTATTTGCCATGGTGTGACCGATACACAAATAGAATCTGCTATAGATAATGGCGCAGAGACGATGAAAGAACTTACTAAAACACTTAGTGTAGGATCACAATGCGGTAAGTGCTGCCAGTGTACTAAACGCGTTCTCAACAGAAAATTACTACAAATCGCTGAAGCACAGCCGCAAGTAGCTTAGGCTTTAACCTTATATTGTCGGTGTAAAAGCCAGGCTACTCTATATCAGCTCAATAAGTAAAATCAACTCATCATAGACTGTAGGTAATTTTCAATGCCTGCGTGGTCAATTATATATTGTTGAGACTCAATCCAGTCAATTTGCTCTTCTACATTCTCTAGTAAGTCTTCCGCTAAATCTCTGCTGATGTAATCTTGTAACTTCTCACTCTCAACAATAAGTGTTTGCAAAGCCTTACGAGAAACATGTTCTAAATCCATATTCGATTGCAACATTTCTACTGTATGCTCACCTATGTGTAAACGTCCTAAATCTTGTAAATTGGGAAGTCCTTCTAAAAACAAAATACGTTCAATTAAGTCATCCGCTTGTTTCATTTTTTCAATAGACATTTTATAATCGGCTTTATTTAGCTTATCCAAGCCCCAATTTTTATGCATGCGAGCATGTAAAAAATATTGATTAATGGCGATTAACTCAATTGCCAAGACACTATTGAGTAATGTAATAACTTGTTTGTTACCTTTCATTTTAACTCCCCTTATCCTGGCAGGTGTTGGCCCATATGTGATTGTATATAGTTTTGAAGTCCTATTTTATCAATAAGTCCTAGCTGTTTTTCCAGCCAATAAACATGATCTTCTTCCGTATCTTCTAGAAGTTTCTCTAATATTTCTCGACTTTGAAAGTCCCCTTCACTTTCACATAAGGTGATAGTTTCTTTTAGTGCCGCAACCACTTCCATTTCAAGAATGAGATCATTCTTGAGCATGCTTGGCACATCGTTACCAATGAGAAGGTCACGTCGATCAGATAAATTAGGGGTTCCTTCAAGAAATAATATACGCTTTATTAACGCATCAGCATGTGTGATCTCTTCTTGCATTTCATGATCTAGTTGATCAAATAATTTATCTAACCCCCAGTCTTGATACATTCTAGAATGAGTGAAATATTGATCTACAGCTGCTAACTCATTGTGTAATAAGCCATTTAGGCTTGCTATAACCTTTGCATTACCTTTCATCTTACACCCCAACATAATCGATTAATAAAAACTGATATTCAGTTGCCTTAAAGACTAGTAGAAGGATAAAGATTTATCGAATTATTATGAAAACTTACTGTTACTAAGTATTTCTTTTTTAAGTGAAAATCATTGTCATTTACATTATTTATTTTAACTCTATTTTTGACTAAATCATTCATTTTATGATGAGTTCATAATTATAGCTATTAACTCAAAGCACTAAAGTACAATAGAAGAAAAGCACAACAAATAGCCATCTAAACATCTAAAGTTTGCTAATATTATTGAATCAATATAGAATCTCCCTCTTAAAGGTTTCTTTGTGTTAATGAAGATGGTGTAAATCCATCACTGTACCCGCAACTGTAAATGAAGTGATATTTATTTTTACATCAAATATTATTTCAAAGTCAGATAGCTAACCAAGAAACTATCTTTTATATTTATTAATCACCGTGCGGGAAAACACGAGTCTATTTATGTCGACACTTATCACTATCTCTCAGCTTCGCTGGCAGGTTCAAAATAAAATCATCTTACAAGACATTAACTTCAATGTTCGCAAGGGTGAAGTGATCGGCATTATTGGTCCAAACGGCGCTGGTAAAACTAGCCTGCTGCGTTGTTTAACTAATCAAGCGAATATCCTCAATAATTCTCAAATTACCGGTAACATACAGTTAAAAAATCGTGCTATTACACAATTTAGCGCCAAAGAAATTGCTCAGCACTTTGCTGTGGTAATGCAAAAGAGCGACAGTATTTTTGCCTTATCAGTGCAAGATGTTATGAAGATGGGCTTACTGCCGCACAAAACACTCTTTTCACTAGACAGCGATCACGACAAAGCTCAAATTAGTTTAGCACTTAAAAAAGTGGGCTTAGACCATGCTCTACATGATCACTTTAACCAGTTATCTGGCGGCGAACAACAACGGGTATTAATTGCCAGAGCGCTAGTACAGGCTAGTCAAATTTTGATCTTAGATGAGCCAACCAATCATTTAGATGTTTATTATCAACATCAAGTTTTGCAATTAGTGAACAAACTAAATATCACTGTCATTATGACCGTTCATGATCTTAATTTGGCCAGTTTATACTGCCAACGACTACTATTATTAAATCAAGGACAGCTCATTTGTGATGGCAGCCCCGAAGAAGTACTGACACCTAAGCAATTGAGCCAAGTATTTGGTTTACCGTGTCAGCAAAGCATTGATGCGATAACTGGCGCTATTCAAGTATCTTTCTATTTGAAAGATGACACTGAACAAAATAGTCATGTTTCGGAGTCGTTTGATGAATAAAGTTTCTACCATTTTGTTAGCATTAACCGCTTTAGTCATTTTATCTGCAATGGTGGCCATAACCTTTGGCCCTGCTGATATCGACTCATCAGAATTACTAACCTGCCTTGTAAGTACTTGCCAAAATCCGATAGCAAATGTGGTTATATGGCAAGTACGTATTCCAAGAGTATTAGTCGCACTAGTCGCGGGAATGGGCTTAGCAATTGCCGGTGCTATTTTACAAAACACTACACGTAACCCACTTGCCGATCCATATTTGTTTGGTATTGTTTCCGGCGCAGGTTTAGGCGCTACAATCGCCAATATAACTCTGGCTGATAATCTTACTATTGCCTTACCTTTAGCTGCATTTCTAGGGGCTTTGTTTTCAGTCATCATAGTAGTTTTTATTGCTAAAGTACTACAACGCATGGAACAGCTTTTACTCGCTGGGGTAGCCGTATCGTTTATGCTCGCCTCAATTACTCAGTTCATACTGTATTTCGGTGAACCTTTTGCTACCAACCGCGTTATATTTTGGCTAATGGGTAGTTTAGCCCGCGTTGAGATGAGTAACTTCTATGTAATAGCGAGTGTGCTTGTGGTAGCCATAGTCACTGTTATTGCACTACACCGGCAAATAGATGCGTTATTACTCGGTGACGAGAGTGCAGCCAGTTTAGGGGTTGATGTTGATAAATTACGTTTACTAATGTTAGGCATTTGTGCTGCCCTCACAGCAACGATTGTTGCCTATTGTGGTGGTATCGGTTTTGTCGGTTTGATGATACCTCATATTGTTAGACAGCTGATTGGCGTAACCACCCTCAAGTTAATCATAGGCAGTGCGCTAGTCGGTGCCATATTCCTTATTTGGGTCGATGTGGTTGCCCGCTCATCACTGCCTCACGCCGAAATCCCCGTAGGTATAATAACCTCGGCACTAGGCAGTATCTTTTTCTTATTTATTATGTATCGCACACGTGCAATAACTTAATAAATCAATGTTTAAAAAAGCAATTTTTAATAAACTAATACTTCATAAACTAATACTTAATAAACTAATACTTAATAAACTGATACTTAATAAACTGATACTTAACAAAACTACCACAGCAGAGGTAATCCTATGACTGATGAAAAAATGACTGACAGCAAGATGTCTGATAAACACAAACAACGAATGCAGAAGCTTAAAGATAAAGTAGACTCACGTATTGATAATGCAACCGAAGAGCGTGGCTTACTTATTGTTATAACAGGCAATGGTAAAGGCAAAAGTACTTCTGGTTTTGGCACAGTCGCACGTGCTGTCGGCCATGGTCTTAATGCCGCCGTTGCGCAGTTTATTAAAGGTACATGGGCTTGTGGTGAGCGACAATTACTTGAAAATGCCGGTGTTAAATTTAGCGTTATGGGTACCGGTTTTACTTGGAATACTCAAGATAAAGAAAAAGACATAACCGCAGCAAAACAAGTTTGGCTCAAGTGTAAAAAATTGCTCAGCGACACTAACCTTGACTTGGTCTTACTTGATGAAATGACTTATATGTTGTCGTATAAATACCTTGATTTAGATGAGGTTATTGAGGCTTTAAACAATCGTCCTAAACATCAACACGTCATCATAACTGGCCGTGCTTGTCATCGCGCTATTATTGATTTGGCCGATACAGTCAGTGAAGTTCAATCAATAAAACATGCTTTTGACAGTGGTATTAAAGCGCAAAAAGGCATTGATTGGTAAAGCCCGTAATCATTAGACAATACTCAGAGTTAACATTTAGACGTTAGCTCAATAACTTATTAACACATAGAATTGACACATAGAATTAACACGATGAAATTACCCTATCTAGTTTATTTTTTACTCTTAATTTCAAGTTCTGCTTATGCTGAATTAGTTAAAGAACGAAGTAAACCTACTATTATCGCTCTTGCCCCACATATCGTTGAAATGCTTTATGATGTTGGCGCCGGCGAGCAGATTATTGGTACGACAGCCTTTGCCGACTTCCCTGAACAGGCAAAGAAAATACCGAGAATAGGTAATTATGTTCGTTTACAACTAGAGCGAGTTATCGAACTTCAGCCTGATTTAATTATTGCTTGGAAAAGTGGTAACCCCAGTGATGATTTAGCCCGACTAGAGCAATTGGGATTTAATATTGTTTATTCTCAACCTAACACCTTCGAGGACATCGCTAAAGAGGTGCGTTATTTTGCGAAATTAACGGGTCATACTCAGCAAGGGGAGCAAGTTGCCAGAAAATTTGAGAATGAACTAGCTCAAATAAAGAAAACTTATCAAAATAAGAGCAAAATAACAGGGTTTTATGAGCTTTGGTCTAGACCTTTAACCACAGTGGCAAAAGGCAGTTGGCCCCAGCAGTTCCTCAATGTTTGCCAAGTTAACAACCCATTTAAACCGGTGATAACGCCCTACCCTCAAATTAGCATTGAGCAAGTACTTCCCGCCGATGTGCAACTGATTATTCAGCCACTGTCGGAAAATCAAAAAGAACGAGAAGGATTTAACTGGCAAGACTGGACAATAATTCCTGCCGTCGCCAATAAACAAATAATACAGCCTGATGCAGATGCCATGCACCGTATGTCGATTCGTAGCTTAACGGCACTAAAAGATTTGTGTAAAGCCATTGATAAGACCCGGACTCATTTACTTGCTAAAAAAACTGTAGCCAAAACCTAGATGAAAATCACTCCAGAAAAAGCAATGACGAAAGTAAAGTTAGTCACTTTCATGGTTTGCTCTGAATTATTATTTTCTAAGCACGTTTTAGCAAATTCAACAGAGCAAGCGGCAGATGTAGAAGTGATTGAAGTAGTCAGTAACCATGAGTTTTCCAGTAGTAATTATCAAGTGCTTCGCCGTGAAGACTTTATCGACTCATCGCAAAGCTTGTCTGATATTTTAGGACAAGTTAACGGTATTCAAATAAGACAAATCAGTGGTGTTGGCAACCCTGTTTCAATTTCTATTCGTGGCTCTAGTGCTAAACAGGTACAATTTTTTATCGACGGCCAGTTAGTCAACGATAGTCAGTTTGGTAGTTTTGATCTTAATCAGATCCCAACCGAGCAAATAGAAAGCATAGAAATCAGTAAAAACCAGGCCATTGGTACAGGCTCAACACCTATTGGCGGCGTGATAAGAATAAACACTTATAACCCCAGTGATGATACCAATAAAGTCAGTGTTGCCTTCGGCTCTTTTGGTTACCAAGAGCTGAATGTACTTAAAAATACTGCTTTTAAACATCACAGCTTAGCTTTTGGTGGCAATTATTTAGCTAGCGATAATAATTATGATTACTTAGTGCCACAAAGTTTTGAAAACCCTTCACAATCAATTACTGAGCCATTAAGAAATAATGCCTTTGAAAAAATCTCGCTCTTCGTCAACGATAGTGCGCAAATAGATCAACACCAGCTACGACTTAACCTGACCTACAACAAGCAAGATAAAGGCTTAGCAAATTACCAAAATAATTCACCAGAGAATAGCTCCAACATTTCAATGGACAGCCTAAGATATGGTTTGCAATACAATTGGTTAAGTAACATTGAATACCTTGATAGCATTGAAGTGGAATATTATAACGACACCAAAGATGAGCTTTACCTTGATAGTCAAAATGAGTCACAGCAAAATACCAACGACTATCAGACTAATAAGCAACATCTAGGCTTGAAACCAAGCTTTACTGTTAGCAATTTTACTTTTAGCCCTTTTGCCAATGCAACCAAGAATATATTTACCTCCTTTAGTAGCCATAATGGTAAACCCAATGAATGTAATGGCATCAGTGCTTGTGATATAGAAGCAAAACAACAACAAATTAATGTCGGCGCTCGCTTTTCTTGGCAAAGTAAATCTTTGCCATTGTCTAGTTACTTTTTGGCTAATCAGTTATTTGAGGACAATAGTAATGTTGCTTTAAACCAAGTTTCACCGTCAAAGGAGCAATCAAAAAAACAATACAACACCCAAGAACTTGGCTTTAACTATGGTGATAAAAAATTAAAGACGTCTATTAATTGGAGCCAAGGTGTTAGAACACCTACCTTGTATGAACTCTTTGGTGATAGAGGTGCTTTTAAAGGCAATGATAACTTGTTGCCAGAAGAAGCTGAAACTTACGCTTTATCGGTAAAGTATCATGACACTATCGCTTTAATGTCCTTCGATGTTTCTTCATCTGTTTACCAACAATCCATAGAGAATTCTATTGTCGCCATCTTTAACTCAAGCGGCACCGGTAGTTATACCAATGTTAGTAATGCTGAGCTTTTGGGTTTAGAGCTGCAAATGGGCAGTAAAATCACCTCAGAACTCTCTGTTTCTTTACAAGCGCATTGGATTGATAGTGACACCCAATCTGAATACGTTGCTTTTAACAATAAAAAATTACCCGGAATTTATCACCAACAATATAGTGCTGCGCTGAGTTATCAGCTAAGCGACGCCTTAGCCATCAAAGTAAACACCAATATTGATAAAGAACTATATTTCAACCGCAGTAATCAGTTTGAAACGAATGATGAACAAAATAAAACCGGTAACCCTGCCAATCGAATTGTTACCGACTTGTCATTACATTGGCGTATTGAAAACTACAGCATCAATTTCACCTGCGCCAACCTATTTGATGAACACTATCAAGATCTCGCTAACCGCCCAGCACAAGGGCGAAGCATACAATTAAAATTTTCTATAGAGGATATATAAATGTTACCTAAGTTCAAAAACAAGCTGTTGCCACTAAGTTTAGCAATCAGTGCAACACTTCTTACCGGTTGTGGCTCTGATGATAAAAACACTGCCCCAGAATTAACCGGTGATTTAATGCCAGTTGTCGCTGAAAACACCTTAGCTGTTGGTCAGTACACAGCAACAGATGTTAACAATGACAATATTACCTTAAGCTTAAATGATGCAGCGAATGCTTTATTCACCCTTGAACAATCTGGAGCTTTAAGCTTTAAAGTAGCGCCAGATTTTGACAATGGTGATACCGGTCCATTTAACGTAACTATTACAGCAACTGATGACGGCAAAGGTGCCCTTAGCACTGCACTAGCAATAAGTATCACTGTTGGAGATGTTAAAGACACACCATCTGTTGCCGTAGTTCAAACAATCGCTCCTGATTATTCTAACTCAGAAGTTGCCTACCTTGATGCGAAAAGCCAGCAAGTTGCTTCTGGTTATTATAGAAAAGACGCTTCTGACTACACTTTAAGTAGTTACAAAGGTGATGTATTTCATATTGGCCGTTTCTTTATTGACGAAATAACAAAATATAATGCAAATGATGTAGCAAGTCGTGATACTGCTATTTGGTCTTATTCAACAAATGATGCTGGAGATACGAGCCGTAACCCTTATGCACTGGTATCGTTAAGTGAAACTAAAGCCTATTTATTGCGTTATGGCTCAAGTAAAGTCTGGATTGTGAATCCACAAGTAGGACGCGAAGATGAAGCAAACTTTAAAATTGGCGAATTAGACTTAACAAGTTACGTACATGCAGATAACAGTAGTGGCACACCAAACCCAGCCGCAGCAGTAATTACTGATGGTAAGTTATATATTGCCATGCAAAGACAAAATGACTCCTATACCGCTGGCACTGCCTATGTTGCCGTATTTGATACCGCAACGGATACTGAAATTGAAACTAATGCCAATGCTAATGATAATGTTAAAGGAATTCCATTAGAAGGTGTTAACCCGCTTGAACACAGCTTAGTTGCTAATGAAGATAAAGTTTTTATTACTACGCGAAGTCGCTACAGTTCATCTGAGTTATCATTGAGCCGTATTGAAGAGATTAACACTGGTGATTACAAAGTAAGCCAAGTACTTAACGCTAGTGACATTGATGATAATACTGCCAGCTTTATTAAAGCCAGTGTTGTGGTATCACCAGAAAAAGGATATTTCTATGCTAGCCAAGCAATATTTACTCCTAGCTATCACGAAGTAAGTTCTCTTTATGAATTTAACCCAACTACAGGTGCTATTGTCACTACTGGTGTTGCTGACACAGGTACAGAGAATATTAGCTTTATTGGTTTAGATGCAGCTAACTTCTTATGGGTAAGTATTGCAAACCCAAGTTTGCCAGGTGTTGATGTTATTGATACGACAACCAATACCAAGCGAATTAACCGTTTAGCGACCTTGCTAAATCCTGGCACTATTCGTTTTATTGAAGAGTAATTAATTTTCTTGAATATGGGTCATTTACCCTAATAAAAAGCCTGCAATTGCAGGCTTTTTTCATTCCATATTTCTGAAAAGTTTAATGTAGCTTAATGTTAATCTCTACTTCATCGAGCTTTTTAACAAACTCATTACTCATATCTGTTGAATCATTGCTCTGATAATACTTAATATAATCTTGATAATTATTAGTGATCATACTTTTAATTAATCGCACATCAGTGGATTTTTTGTCAGTATTAATATCAATGAACTCTTCATAACCTGTCAGAGGTGCACTAATGGCTAACAATCCTTTTTCTGGACCATAGAAAGTCCACTTAGCTGGCATTAGTAATTTAGTCGTTGGCTCATAAGTCGTGAAGGTAAAAATAATTTTTGCCATTGGGTAACCCTTAACGGCACTGTAATCATAACGACCATCAGCTTGGATTTCTGAAAAATTTCTATCATCTATGGCCGGCTTTTTCTCACTGGCTTTTACTGCAAAAGATTCTTCCGCTTCAGTTGAAATTATTTGCTGATGAGTTTTAATTACTGAACTACCAAAAATTGAACTACTTTCCTCAAAGGTAATACTCGCTTGTGATTGATAATAAGCTCTACCAACATGCATATGGGCATTAAAAATAGATAAGCTTTCATCCTCTTCAATAACGTCAGTATAGAAATGCTTGCTGTTATCAATAATTTGACTGGTAGTAAATGCCTGGTGTGGCATAACTAAGTCAACAATATCAGCTACTTCATCAGCAGTTAATAGCCATACCCCATCAATATTTTCACTAAAATCATCTTTAAATCCACCTGCTACAATAGATTTTTGGTTTATATCTGTACCTGAAACAGTAAATGAATGTAGCGGCCAATTTCCATCAATAGCCTTACATACCTTTATCCCTTCAAGTAAAGTAGTCTTACTATCTATAGGTGTCCAGCTAACATCACCTAAGGAGCTAGTAACAGACGTTTGTGCATCAAAAGTTCGATGTGATAATTCAATATTTTGAGTTACACACTCACAACTCGTATTATCAAGAGATTCATCAAACTGTGCTTGGTAATGTGATGGTGTGGCACTATTGGCTTGAAAAAAACTCACCACATTCAGGCCTTGTGCCTCATTACCCTGCTGGTTTTTAGCGACCAAAGTATAGTTGATAAATTCACTGTCAGTGACAAAACTTATGACACCATTTTCATCTGGTTTATAGCTATTTAGCGTTTGCCAAGTATCATCTTGCAGTAAAAGTTCAACATCAGTAAATGCGCTTTTTATACCGCAATTATTAGTCAATTGTGCTGTTAATAAGAAGGTGTATTCTTGTGGTTCTACCGGCTCTGTTGGTATATCTGAAGAGCTGCCGCCACACCCTTGAAGGAGCAAGGCAAGTAATAGAAGTGATAATAAGTATTTATTCAAGTGAAGAACCTCAATGTGTTATTCCAAAAACAACACATTTTAAAGTGAAAATCTGAAATTAATTTGACGTAGACAGAAGATGTCTCGCAGAATTATACTCAATTAAAGTATCAATTAACTAATTTTATTTATTGATATTTTATCGCTCACTAAAACTTAAAAACTCAAAAAAATTTAATCACAAAAGTTAGTTCGCACAGCAACTTACCTTTCTTGTTTTATTCAATTTCATTGCCTACGCTAATCTATAACACAACTATTTCGTTATAATTTTTAATTATTTCGTTATAATATTTAATGGCTATTTCCATTAAGTGATATGAAGTAATACGCAGTCATTTTAGGAGTAACAATGCTAGCTGATATGCAAAAAAAACTGAATGTTAGTTTTATCATTCTGACAACCTCTGTATTACTTGCCCTGCTTGATACCGGATTAAGTATGCTTATAGCAATTGCCCTTGGTGTAGCAGTTATTGCAGCCTGTTATGCTTGTTTCTTTTTTCAAAGAAAAATCAACTTAACGTATCAGCAACAACTAATACAAGCTGAGCAGTCATCTACCAACCAAAACCAAGATAATATTCACTTAGAGCAATACCTAAATTTGGCGCATCAAATCATTGAAGTTTGGGCTGGTCAGACCGATTTAGCTAGGGGGCAAGGCGATAATAATATCAACCAATTAGCGACAAACTTTGCACAAATCAAAGACCAATTAGCCGAAGCAATTCAAACATCACAAGAAACTTCTGGCGATATGAGTGGTGAAAGTGGTTTAACACATATTATCAGTCAGTCTGAAAAATCACTTAATGCCATAATCCAATCGCTACATGACGCAATGGTGGGTCGTGATCAAATATTAAGTGAGATAAATAATTTATCGACCATTGCTGAAGAGCTTTCAAAAATGGGCGATGAAGTAGCCGGCATAGCGTCACAAACCAATTTACTAGCTCTTAACGCTGCTATTGAAGCAGCACGTGCAGGGGAAGCGGGCCGAGGGTTTGCTGTTGTTGCCGATGAAGTTAGAACCTTATCTACTCGCTCTGGAGAAACAGGCGCCCGTATTACTAAAACAATTATACAAGTAAATGAGACCCTGCAAAACACATTAGAGAAAACCCAAGACTTTACCAAACAAGATGCCTTGATCATTAATGAAGCCGAAGAAACGATAAAAAAAGTCATTGAGAACTACAGCAATGCTGGGGAAAAAATAATACTCAGCGCCAATCAACTTGAACAAGAAAACACCACGGTTCAATTAGCAATAGATGACGTTCTGGTCTCTTTACAATTTCAAGATAGAGTGAGTCAAATACTAGGTCATGTTTGTGACGATATGAATAAACTGGCGCCTAATTACCAACAATGTCAGTACAACTTCAGCCAAGGAGAAGCGATTATTCCGGTAGATATTGACCAATGGCTTAATAATATTAAACAGACTTATACCACATTAGAGCAAGTTGCCGTTCATGATGGTAGTGACCAAGTTAAAGATAATAAAAATGATGAAATAACCTTTTTCTAAAAGATTATTTACTTCGCGCTTAATAAAATAAATGGTAGGTAAATAATGAGTAAAACAATTTTAATTGTTGATGATTCAGCCAGTATCAGACAAGTCGTATCGATTACTTTAAAAGGCGCTGGTTATGAGGTCATTGAAGCTGTTGATGGCAAAGATGGCTTAACTAAACTCGACGGTAAAAAAATTCATTTAATCATCTCTGATGTAAATATGCCAAATATGGGCGGCATAGATATGGTTAAAGCGATTAAACAAATGGCCGCTTATAAGTTTACTCCGATAATTATGCTTACGACTGAAGCCTCAGATGATATGAAACAGCAAGGTAAAGCGATAGGAGCTAAGGCTTGGATGGTGAAGCCTTTTAAACCCGAACAAATGTTGCAAGCAGTGACTATGCTTACTTAACCGCCTGTGCAGATAGCGTATCAATACACAGCCAAGGTGGCGCAAGATAACAAAAGTTGAGAAATAATGGCTGATATAAAGATTACCCAAAAGCGCGATAACAGTACAGAGATCATCATTAGTGGTGAACTCACCATTTATTGCGTGATGGAAGTCTACCAAGAGTACTTTCAGCAATTGAAAGTGAAAGAAATAACACTACTCCAACTTGGAAGTATCACCGAAATTGATACCGCAGGTGTACAACTACTTATTATGCTGATGAAGATAATCAGTGAGCAAAATAGCAACTACCAAATAACAAGCTTAGGAGAGGCTGTCACTGACTACAGTAACTTATTTCAACTTAATCGCTACTTTATCGACTTTGAAATGATCTCAATTGAAAGAGAGGATCAGCAATGAGCTTAGATGCCGTATTACAAACTTTCTATGTCGAGGCTCAAGAACATCTAGAGTCAATGGAGAATGTACTGCTAAAAATGGATGAGGGCGAATGTGATGATGAAATGCTTAATGAAATATTTCGCTCTGCACACACCATTAAAGGCTCTGCGGGTATTTTTGGCTTGGACCATATAGTTAACTTTACCCATGTAGTCGAAAATGTACTCGATCGTGCTAGGGACAATGAAATAACAGTAGAAAAAGCTTTAATTGATATTATTTTTAAGTGCCGCGATCATATTCAAAGTCTAGTTGGCGTTACTTTAGATGAATTTAATGCACAAACTGACCTACAAAAAACTGACAGTGATTTACTAGAGGCATTAATGCCTTGGGCAAGTGAAAGCAGTAATCAAACAATTACAGAAAAAGACCCTATAGCTGAAATCACAACGGATAATGCACAAGCAAATGAAGAAGCGAGTGATAAGTTTTGGCATATATCACTTCGCTTATCTACGGATTGCCTTAAAAATGGCATGGATCCCCTATCATTTATTAAATTTCTGAGCAGCCTCGGCGAAATTAAACATATAGAAACAATTATCGATAACTTTCCTACGGCAAGTGACTATGATGCCGAGACCCTTTATTTTGCCTATGAGATTTCACTGCAATCAGATGCAAACCTAGAAGCAATAGAAAATACTTTTATGTTTGTACAAGATGACTCCGACATCAGCATTTTGCCACCAAGCGCTAAAGTTGACGATTACCTAGCATTAATAGATAAATTACCAGAGGAAAATCAGAGGCTTGGTGATATATTAGTTAACTGTGGCTCACTAACTAAACATTCTCTTGAGCTAGCTCTCATATCACAAAGTAAAGAAACTAGCGGCTCTGGAGAAGAAGGTGTTAATCATAAACTCGGCGAGTTATTAACTGAACAGCATAAAGTGCCTGAAACAGTAGTTAATGCCGCCTTAAACAAGCAACAGCAAAATAAAAGCCAGAGTCAAGAAGGTAAACAAATTAGAATTGACTCAAACCGATTAGATCATCTAATTAACCTTATTGGTGAATTAGTGATCAATCAGCAACGCATTGATTTGCTTTCAAAAAATAGTAAAAATCCACCATTAATAGAAGCCGTTGATGACTTTGAAAACTTTACTAACCAAATTCGTGATGCAGCTTTAAGCTTAAGAATGGTACCTATTGGCGGTACTTTCCAACGTTTCAAACGGCTTGTTAGAGATACTGCTCAAGAGCTAGGTAAAGAAGTAGAGTTAACTATTGATGGCGCTGAAACAGAGCTTGATCGTTTGATGGTGGAAAAATTAGGAGATCCACTTACTCATATAGTTAGAAATGCTATGGACCATGGTTTGGAATCTATTGAGGAACGAAGAGCAGTAGGAAAAAGTGTTAAAGGGCAACTTAAGCTTTCTGCCTATCATGAAGCTAGTCACATAGTTATCGCCATTAGTGATGATGGTAATGGCATTGACAAAGAGCGTGTTCGAGAAAAAGCTATCGAAAAAGGCATTATTAATGCCGACTCTCAATTAACTGATAACGAACTTTTCCACCTTATATTTCATCCAGGGTTCTCAACCGCAGCAGCAGTGACAAATCTTTCGGGCCGTGGTGTCGGTATGGATGTGGTTAAACGAAATGTTGAGGCGCTACAAGGCAGCATTGATATTAGCTCACAAACGGGGGTCGGCTCTGAATTCAAAATACGATTACCGTTAACACTGGCAATAATTGATGGCTTTCACGTAGAAGCTAAAGGCACACATTTCATTATCCCACAAGCCACTATCATTGAATGTATTGATCTGGCGAACCATCTAGACATTAAGGGAAGACACTGTATTAACTTACGTGGTGAGATGATCCCATACTTGAATATGGCTGAAATATTTAATCTCACATCAGGTGATGAGCACTCATTAAAAGACACTATGCTTCAGCATCCCCCCAAGCGAGAACTCGTTATAGTTCAGTTTGGCAGTGATGTTGCTGGTATTGCTGTAGACACCTTAAACGGCGAAATTCAAACCGTTGTAAAACCATTAGGGCCAATATTTAAAGCGCTAAAAGGCATCGGTGGCTCTAGTTTATTAGGTAATGGAGACATAGCCTTTATTTTAGATGTGCCACAATTAATTGAATTAGCAATAAGCAATGAGATAACAAACAAGATTACCAGCGATGAAAGGATAAGTTAGCAATGACTCTTTATTGCGTAATGCTTACTGAACAAGTAAATATGTGAGTAATAGAGCTAAGAATGATATGCCAACCAACACAAAATAAAATGATAACTCGGAGAATACAATGGTGGAAAAATCCAGCCAGTTCTTAACCTTTACTATTGCCGATGAGCATTTTGGTATGGACTTGCATCAAACAAGAGAGATTATTGAATATGCCGGCATAACTCAGGTGCCCTTAATGCCACAATTTATATCAGGTGTCATAAATTTGCGTGGGGAAGTTGTACCTGTAATTGATTTAAGTGTTCGCTTAGGTCGCCAGCCGATCACTATTCACAAAAGAACCTGTGTCATTGTCATTGAGTTACACACAAGTGAGCAACATTGTGTTCTTGGGCTCCTTGCCGACGCTGTTAATGAAGTAATCGACATTTCATCTAGTAACATTGAAGATGCTCCAGCATTTGGCGCAAAAATAAGGGCTGAGTTTATTCAAGGCATTGCAAAAAAAGATGATGAATTTATTGTGCTATTGGACGCTGAAAAAACACTATCCCCCAGAGAATTAGCCCACTTAGTCGAAGCTGAACTACAATAAAAACAGCTACTAAATAAAATTTAAGAGCAGAGGAAAACAACATGTTAGAGAAAATAAGCTTAAAAGCCAAAGTTCTATTCTTAGGGTTTCTGGTCGCATTATCGCTGGTACTATTAAGCTGGGAAGCAGTTAATGAACTATCAACGTTCCATGAATCAACTAAGAAAAGCTTTACCTTAGTTGAACAAAAAGTGGAAATATTAACTGATATTACCAATGCTCACGTAATATTCAAGACCCAAGTACAAGAATGGAAGAATATTCTCATTCGGGGTAATGACAAAAAGCAGTTTGATAAGTACAGTACTCGTTTTCAAGCCAGCTCTGATAAAGTACAAAGCTTATTATCTAATGCAATTAGTAATTCCAAGAAGTTATCAATTGATCCTCAAGCGATAGTCGATGTAAAGAAAGCTCATGCAGAACTTAAGAATGCATATTTAAATGCCTTGAAAGAATTTAATAGTAAAGATCCTTTAACAGGTAAAAAAATAGATAAAAATGTCAGCGGCGTTGATAGAGCGGCGAGTAAAGGTATGACGACGTTAGCTGAAAATGCAGATAAAAACTTTAAAGAAGTTATTTCTAACAACCAAATATCGATGGAAGAAGAGTTTAAAAAAGATAAATCCGCCCTTATTATGTTTTCACTCATTGAAGGAGTCATCATAATAGGATTAATGCTTTTCATCTTCTATGACTTATTTAAAACTTTAGGTGGTGATCCTCGCTACGCTGCACAAGTTTGTAATCAAGTAGCTAAAGGTGATTTAAGCATTGAAATTGATCTAAAGCATAATGATAAAGGTTCATTGCTCTTTAGTATTACCAATATGAAAAATCAATTAGCGACTATAATCCATGATGTTAGGTCTTCTTCAGAGGCATTATCCTCAGCGTCAACAGAAGTTAACTCCACCGCACAGACCATTGCCAAAGGCGCATCGGTTCAAGCAGCTAGCGTTGAAGAAACCTCCGCCTCAATGGAGCAAATGTCGGCCTCTATCTCACAAAACAACGAAAATGCAGGCATTACTAATGGTATGGCGCAACAAGCCTCAAAAGAAGCATCAGTTGGAGGGGAAGCTGTTTCTGAAACCGTCGAAGCCATGCAAAAAATAGCAGAAAAAATTAGCGTTATTGATGATATTGCCTACCAAACCAATTTATTGGCACTAAACGCGGCTATAGAAGCAGGACGTGCAGGAGATCACGGTAAAGGTTTTGCTGTGGTCGCCTCTGAAGTAAGAAAGCTTGCTGAGCGTAGTCAAGTAGCTGCCCAAGAAATAGGTGAACTTGCAAAAGATAGCGTAAAACGTGCTGATTTGGCCGGTCAATCGCTCAAAGAAATGGTGCCTTCAATCAATAAAACAGCTGATTTAGTACAAGAAATTGCTGCTGCATCTTCCGAGCAAGCATCGGGGGTTCATCAAATTAATGAAGCTATCGCGCAAGTTAACCAAACCATGCAGCATAATGCCGCAGCTTCAGAAGAGCTAAGTGCAACGTCAGAAGAGATGAACGTGCAAGCATTACAATTGCAAGAATCGGTGAATTATTTTACCTTAGAAAGTTCGCCGCTAACAAGAGCTATACAATCAAGCAATAACCCAACTAATAATGGCGCAGGTTCCAGCTCAAAATCAAAAAAATCATCTAGTCGCTTGATTGAAGATGGCAGCAATCGAGATGAAGATGATGATAAATTTGTCAGCTATTAATTTATAAAAAAATATAATCGTTCCCCCGCTCTTCATAGGGGCCTAGTGTCGATAATTAAGGTTTGATAATGCAGAGTTGCCCGTAATGAGTAAATTGGAAACATTGCCTTCAGAAGAGGTCTTTACCCTTTTTCAAAAATTAGTTTACGATAAACTAGGCATCCACTTAGCCAAACAAAAACGCATGATGTTAGGTCATCGCTTATTGAAGCGCGTAAAACATATTCAAGCCAATGGTTTTTCTGATTATTTTAGATTTATTACTAATCCCAAAAACAGTGTTGAGTTAGAAGTAGCTTTAGAGTTAATGACCACTAACGAGACTTTTTTCTTTCGAGAAGAAAAACATTTTGAATACATGGCCCAAAATATCCTTCCAAAAATCAATCCCAACCGAGAGTATAAAGTTTGGAGCGCGGCTAGCTCTTCTGGTGAAGAGCCTTATAGTATTGCGATGCTGCTTAATGAACATTGCTGTGCTCCATGGTCTGTTGTTGCTTCTGATGTCAATAAATCCGTATTAGCACACGCCCGTAAAGGTATATATATTGATGATAGAACTAAATTGCTCCCCAAAAAATATCGAGAAACTTATTGCGTTAAAGGTACCGGTGAATTTGAAGGCTATATGAGAGTAAAACCAGAGTTAAGAAAACGGGTGAATTTCTTTGCTTTCAATTTACTCGATAATATATCAAATCTAGGGCATTTTGATCTCATATTTATTCGAAATGTCATGATTTATTTTGATGATAAAACGCGACAAAAGATTATTAGTGACCTACAACAATGCTTAAATGAAGAGGGTCACCTATTTATAAGTCACTCAGAAACATTACATGGTTTAGAGCATTCATTTGAATTAATAAAGCCAGCAATTTATAGACTCGTACGTTAAGGAAAACCAATAAAAGTACAGTAATTTATTGGAGAGCTGTCAATGCCCTTAGGTGAAGCACATATTAACTTGCAACCTGGTGAAGTGTATTTTTCACCATCGCAGGGTAATGATACAACAAAAGAATTAAAAACAATTTTGGGCTCTTGTGTTGCAGTAACAATTTGGCATTCAAAGAGTAAAGTCGCCGGCATGTGCCATTATTTATTGGCGCATGAAGCAAAGAACTCAAGAGCTACGCACGTAATACAAAAATATCGTTACGGTGAAGAAGCACTCGATTATTTATTAATGAAAATGGCGCTACTCCACCCATTAGATGAGTATGAGTTAGCCTTATACGGTGGCAGTAACATGTACCCAAGTTTAACGACCCCCTCTATTGGCGAAGTAAATGTTAAATTCGCTCATGATTGGGCGAATAAAAATAAGTTGGTGTTTAATAAACAAGATATTTTGGGTAATAACGGACGCAGCGTAACATTAGATTTAAATACAGGTAGTGTTCGACTAATCAAATATGAACAGACTTAAGGAGCTTTGAGTGACTATTAAAGTAATGATAGTTGATGACTCGGCTGTGGTAAGGCAAGTTATATCACAGATATTAAACGACTCAACAGATATTGAAGTTTATGCTGTAGCCAATGATCCCATATTTGCCTATAGTAAAATGCAAAAACAATGGCCTGAGGTTATCGTGCTTGATATTGAAATGCCACGTATGGATGGTATCTCCTTTTTAAAAAAAATAATGGCTGAACGACCAACCCCGGTAGTTATTTGCTCTTCCCTTGCTGAGAAAGGTGCTGAACTGTCTCTTAATGCACTAGCTGCAGGAGCTGTTGATATTATTACCAAACCTCAAATGGGCTTAAAAAACTTTCTAGAAGAAGCAGCAAGTAATATCAAAACAGTTGTCCGCGCTGCTGCAAAGGCAAGGTTACAGAAACCAATAACAAAAAAGGTCATTACTAAAACGTCAGTTTCTTCACCTGAAGATAAAAATGATTATACTAAATCGATTATTGAGTCTGTTTTAAGTAAAAGTAGTGAAAGTGATGATATTGATTTAGTTTCTATGAGCTACACCACAGATAGAGTCATCGCGATAGGCTCTTCTACTGGCGGTACTATAGCACTAGAAAAAGTACTTACTGCACTTCCACCAACTTGTCCTGGAATAGTGATAGTTCAACATATGCCGGAAAAATTTACCAAAGCGTTTGCTGATAGACTAAACTCATTATGTGAGTTAGAAGTTTTAGAGGCCTGTTCTGGCGATAGAATTATCCCTGGTAGAGCACTTATTGCTCCTGGTGGAAAACACTTACAAGTAAAACGCTCTGGAGCACAATATATAGCTATTGTATCTGAAGGTCCTGCTGTTAATAGGCATTGCCCTTCTGTTGATGTATTGTTTAAATCCTTAGCCAAAAGTGCCCAAAAAAATGCTACAGGGATTATTTTGACAGGAATGGGAAGTGATGGAGCACAAGGTTTACTGAGTATGAAAGAGGTTGGCTGCATGACTATGGCTCAAAATGAAAGTTCTAGCGTAGTATTTGGTATGCCAAAGGAAGCGATAAAACTCGGTGCGGCGCAAAAAATTGTTGATTTAAGTGAGATAGCAGGGCTAATTAAGCATTAAAAATAAGAATCAAGCTTGATAGCAAAATTAAACTTATGAGTAATTCTATGAATAAATTAAATGTATTAGTTGTTGATGATAGTAACGTGCAACGAAACCATGTAATGAATATGTGTTTAGAGCAGGGGGTCGGTAACGTAATCGGCGCTATTAATGGCGTAGATGCCATTGATAAATTACTCGAAGATAAATTTGACCTAGTATTCATTGATTTAGAAATGCCTATAATGGATGGTGTTGAGTTATCACGTAAGATTGCTAAAAATAAATTAGCAAATTCTGTAATCATTCTAAGCTCAAAAGACCCTTCTCTCATCTCAAGTATCGGCACTATGGCTGAATCAGATGGCTTGACTGTCTTGGGAACATTTAAAAAACCTATGCAAATTAGTGATCTAGAAAATAGCTTGAATAGACTCACAACCCATAAAAACACCAATGAAAGCCATAAAATATACAACCGTTTAGAAGCCGATGATTTAATTAAAGGCATTAAAGAAAAACAAATCACCTTATTTTATCAACCGAAACTGACCTGCAAAGGCTTATTACTCAAAGGGGTTGAAGCTTTAGCTCGCTGGGATCACCCAACACTCGGTTTTGTTTCTCCTGTCGAGTTTATTACCGCAGCTGAAGAGTTTGGGGTAATCTCTGAATTAACACATTATTTATTTGATATAGCGCTCAAACAAAAAGTCCAATGGCGAGACCATGGCATAAACTTTCATCTCGCTTTTAATTTATCCCCATTATCTTTAGCTGATGACAACCTTGCTAATAACATATCAACTCAAGTAGAACGTCACAAGATTGAACCAAAAGAAATTGTCTTAGAAGTAACTGAGAACGCGATATGCGGGGAGATATCAACCGCAATTGAGACTTTAGCAAAGTTAAGGTTAAAAGGGTTTAAACTTGCTATTGATGATTATGGAACTGGTTTTGCTAACGCTCAACAGTTATCTAGAGTACCTGCCACCGAATTAAAGCTTGATCGTATTCTTGTTGATAATGTAGCGACTAGACCCCAACAATTGGCGATCCTAAGAAGCACAGTAAACCTTGCTAAAGACTTAGGCTTAACAACGGTAGCTGAAGGGGTAGAAAATTTTGATGATTTTAAGTTACTTCTTAAGCTAAATGTCGATTTAGTACAAGGCTATTATTTTGCCAAACCTATGGATGCTAAAAAACTTGTTCATTGGTTGCAAGTTGACTTGGCTAAAATACGGCACGACTTACATGAGAAACAATCTCAGGAAAGTGATAATTAATAGCTAATCATAAAGCGCAGTAAAGATCAGTGAGCTAGCTATCACATTAATTTTACCCGGGACTTATTTAAACATGCTTATCTTCAAGACATAGGACTTTAGACATTGTTCAAAATAATGAATAATAATATTAAGCGACATTAATATTATTGCGTATCCAATTAATCTGTTTCTTCAATGTATTTAAATTAAAAGGTTTTACCATAAAACCTGTCACATCCCCTTCAATCAGCTGCATTATTTTAACTTTATCGTCTTCACTTGATACCATAAGAACAGGTAGATTATGAAGTTTTTTATCACCTCGAACTTTTCTTAATAGTTGCTCACCATCTAAATTTGGCATGTGCAAATCTGTAATTAACAGCTCATAATTATCAAGGCGTAACATCTTCAATGCTTGCAAGCCAGAACTAGCCTCATCCGTTTGGTTATAACCTAAATTAATAAGCATATGTACCATCACATTGCGCATTGAAGACATGTCATCGACCACTAATATTTTCATCTTATTAAATCCTTTTATATAACATTGAAGAACAAATAGAAGGTTCAACTAAAAATTATAGTGCGTTATTTTTCTTTTTCCAGCCCATACTAAAAGACTAACAAACCAATCTTTTTGTAAAGTAAGCTTGACTTGTATTGATAAAAGCCTAAACTAAAGTCAAATTAACTTTACATTTAATCAAAGAGAGTTTACTTATGTCTAAACAAGAATGTGAGAAAAACAACTATCAAACAAAAAATAATACTAATACGGTGAAATTACGAAACTGGACTATTGCTTGGGTTATTACCATGGCTATAGCCACTTTTGCGCCAAAATTTATTTGGGACTTCAACACAGCGTTAACTATTACCGCGGTATTAGTAAACCTTGCTGTCGGATTTAAAATGTTGATTGCCAATAGAGATTATTTACGTGGTCTAGATGAAATGCAACGGACAATATTGCTTGAAGCAATGGCATTAGCACTAGGTGTTGGTTTAGTGGTTGGCTTAAATTATACAATGTTAGAAAATATACAGCTAATTACTTATAAACCAGAAATACCTCATATCGTTTTCATAATGGTAATAACCTATGGATTGGCTGTAGTATCAGGTCATAGGAAGTACCAATGAAAAATCGCTTAAAGGTCTTACGTGCAGAGCGTGACTGGACACAGGCTCAACTAGCCAGTGCGCTAGAAGTATCAAGACAAACTATTAATGCTATTGAAAAAGGTAAATTTGATCCAAGTTTGCCATTAGCATTTAAAGCAGCACGATTATTTAAGTTATCTATTGAAGATATCTTTCAAGATGAAGTTGAGACTGAAATTGTCTAATACCCACTATGTTAAATAGGTATCTGATTAATCATATTAATAAGATACCTATTTAGGCTTTATTCTATTAGGTATTAATTAGGGTCTGTTGATCTTTCGAGATTACTTTTACAGCAACTTGTTTGGTATTTAGACAAGGCAGAGTTTGTGACGTGTAGCTGGCTACTCGAATAAACGATAACGTAGACTAAATTTCAAACAAGTGCTGCCCTTTAGGCTTCATTTAAAACAAATTTACTCATTGTTGTTCGCTTTTTTAATAGAATGACTATGATACAAAGCTCTCGTCGCGATTAAATCCGTTTTAAATTGAATAAATTTTAACCCTGAAAGATCAACAGCCCCTAGTATATTCAATGTACAGGCGAGTCACATTGACTTGATTTACTGCGAACATGTCCCCATCTCAAGCACAATAAATTATTAATCAGTACCCTACTATGCGCCTACTCAAATCGACAACTCACACTGATATCAACGAACTATCCGCCAAAAGTTTTACCCGTAAAGCGACTAGAGCGATAGTGTTAAATGGTGAAAACATCTTATTACTTTATACCAAGCGCTATCACGACTATAGCTTACCTGGTGGTGGTGTAGATGAAGGTGAGAGCATAATCAATGGCTTAATCCGTGAGTTAAAAGAAGAAACCGGAGCGCATAATGTTAAAGATATTAAGCCGTTTGGACTCTATGAAGAGTTCAGGCCATGGCATAAAGCTGGCTTTGATATTATGCATATGCAGTCTTATTGTTATACCTGCACAATTGATGATGAATTACTCGATCCTGAACTAGAAGCCCATGAATTAAGTAACGGTATGCACCCAGTATGGATGAATATCCATCAAGCCATTGCTCACAACGAAGAAACTATCGCTAAAAGTGATAAAAAAGGCCTATCGATAGAACGAGAGACCTTTTTGCTAAAACTCATTGTCAGTGAATTATTAAATGAGTCTGAGCAGGTATTACGTTAATTCCCGCCAAATAAAACATCTTGTCGATCATCTACCCATAGAGGGTGTTTTGCCATCACTTTAGTAAAAGTAGGACTCTGCAAGTAACGGTTTAGCCATTGGCGTACCATTGGGTAAGCTGATTGCAAATACCACTGCCGTTCGATTCGCGCAAATTGTCGAATAAAAGGAATTAAAGCAATGTCAGCTAGACTTTCTTTATCTGACATTAAAAAAGTATGCTCTGTTAAACGCTGTTCTAATGATTGTATGTACTGCTCGCAAACAACGCGACACTGAATAAGATTATCTTCTTGATAACGTTTCGCACATTTGTATTCTTCTAAACAAGTCTTAAAATCAGTATCAAACAAATTAATGAGTGAAAGCATCGTTGATAAAACACTCTCTTTTTGACCGTGCAGAAGATCATTGGGATCTGTTTCACGTAAAGCCCACAGCATAATATCTAAACTTTCTTCGATGACAGTTTCATCTGCTAACACCAATACCGGCACAGTAGCTTTAGGTGAAACGGCGATCATTTCTGCTGGTTTATTGCTTAACACTAAATCTCTTAATAATACTGTCTGATTAGCTTTAAAAATTGCTAACCTTGCTCGCATAGCATAAGGACAATTTCTTAATGAATATAAAATGGGTAACACTTTTATTTCGTTAGTCTTTTCGTCATTTTTTTCATCATCACTCTTATTCATTGTCATCCCAATTCAACCGTCTAGCTAACAATAACTGCTTACCAACTACTTTAACTGTATTCATTAGCTAAATATATCGGTAAAATCCCCCCTTTAAAATTTACTGCCTAGATAACAGGCCAAAGTTGTATAAATGAGTCCTAAAATTGAATTATTAGCCCCTGGTGGTGACATCGACGCGATAAAAGCAGCAATAATTGCTGGCGCAGATGCTGTGTACTGCGGTTTAGATACTTTTAATGCGAGAAATCGTGCTGCTAATATTTCTTTTGATGAACTCGTCGGCATTATTAGACTCGCTCACGAATATGAATGCCAAATATTCTTAACACTTAATATCATTATTCTAGAACGTGAATTTAAAACACTAGCTAAGTTATTGAGTAAATTAGCGAACACCACACTTGATGGTGTCATAGTACAAGATTTGGGTATGCTGTATATCCTTAAGAAGCACTTCCCTACCCTTGATATTCATGCGTCAACACAATTAACTACCCATAACATTGGTCAAATTCCTTTCTTGAAAAAACTCGGTGCCTCACGTGTTAATTTGTCTCGAGAATTAAACTTAAAAGAAATCAGCGCCATTACAAAAGTATCACATGAAGAAAATGTGCTTACCGAAGTATTTGTGCATGGTTCATTGTGTGTCGCTTTTTCTGGCTTATGTTATTCCACCTCAGCCAGTGTTGGTAACTCTGGTAATCGAGGCCGATGTAGCCAAGCGTGTCGTGAAGAATATAAACCGACAGAATCAGGCAATAAATTCCCATTAAATATTAAAGACAACTCGGCATTTTTTGATTTACCGGCTCTCATCGACGCGGGTGTGCACTCATTTAAAGTGGAAGGTCGAATTAAGGGTGCAAGTTATGTGCACACTGTTATTGATAGCTTTCGTAAACAAATAGATGGCTTTGTAGAAACAGGTGAATTACTTGAAGATGGAGAACGCTTATACAAGGTTTTCAATCGTGATTTTTCTAATGCCTTTTTACGTGGCGATTTAAACCAATCAATGTTCATTGAAAACCCACGTGATAACTCTAAATATCACGCCATTGATAAAAGTAACGCTATTTCTGTGGTACAAATTCACGACGTTGAACAAAGCTTGAATGACGAAAAAGAAGAAATTCACGCAGATGTATTTGATAAAATAAAACATCTAAGCATTGATAAGCGAAATCTCTCACTCGTATTTTCGGGAGAAGTAGACAAACCGTTAACCGTAACCATCAAAATTAGCGAAGCAGCTGGTCAAACAGTCAGTCCAGCATTCTCTGTGGGCTCTTCAGAAGAGCAAACACATGTTATGCACTCTGAACGTGTACTTATCGCCAGTGAAAAGAACTGTATTGATAATAGTGCTATAGAGAAGCGCTTTAAAAGCTTTAATAACGCAGAATTTAACCTAAGTGAGTTATGTACTGCCGATATGCCTGAAAGTGTAACCATACCTTTTAAAGAGCTTACTACGCTTAAAAATAAGATAGCGGCTTTGCTTAATGACGGTAAAAAAGTATTGGCTGAGGTAGAGTTACCTAAATTAGTACGACACGCCAAACAAACCGATACTGCCAAATTATCACTATTAATATGTGATGAAAGCGACATTAGTCTTGGCGATATAACGGATGCTGATATTTATTTTAAATTGCCTGATGCATATAAGCGCGGTTGTACTAAATACGTTAGCTTTTTCAAAGAAAACCCACGACTTATCCCTTGGTTTCCATCAGTCTTAATTGGTAAAGATTACGATGTAGCAGTAAATATTTTAGAACAAGTAAAACCTAAGTTAATCGTGACCAATAACACTGGTATAGCCAATAGAGCTTTTGAACTGGGCATTGAATGGATTGCCGGACCGTTTTTGAATACGACCAACTCCTATGCTTTATTAGCGATGAAAGAATCGTTCAATTGTAGCGGCGCATTTATTTCAAATGAAATAAATCGTCAGCAAATGAAAACTATCGCACGTCCTGAAAATTTCAAAATGCTCTACAGCGTTTATCATCCTATTTTATTAATGACCAGCAGACAGTGTTTCTTTCAACAAAGTGTTGGCTGTGAAAAGCCACGTATTGATAATGGCTGTATGCTGTCATGCGACAAATCGACCAGTATTACTAACCTTAAAGGTGTTTCTTTTGCTATTGATAAGCAAAAAGCGGGTTACCCAAGTATTTATAACAAAGATCAATTTTTAAATACCGAAATCATGCAAGATTTAACACAGTTATTTGATGGTTTTATGATTGATTTAACTAACATTGGTGCAGGTGATAAAGAGTCACCGGATAAAACCATGCTAATTAAACAATTTGAACAGTTACTTAACCATGATAAAAGCGTATCCGTAGGTTACTCTAACGAATTGTCGATTGAGCAAGTTGACGCACAAAACAAACTTAATGACTTAGTGCCCGACTCGACCAATGTTCAATACCACAATGGTCTGTAAAGGCGCTAAATATTAAAGATCGTTCGTGCTCCTTAGATTAATTATAAGTTGCACAGAACTCTGCTTTTAGACAACAAAAAGGCCATTAACATTCTCATGTTAATGGCCTTTTTAATACTATCGCCAAGATCCGCTAATAGCTGTGACTAGTAGAAAAACTCTGTTTAGCTAAAAATAATGATAAAACTTCGACGCATGTGACCAAAGTATTTATTGAGATTTACCAGCCTGAAAATCTTCAGTTTCAAAATATAAAGGCTTCATCGTGCCACAATTTAGAAACTTATATTGAAGTTCAGTTTCTTTGGGTACTGCCGATGAGGTACTAAAACGCCCCAAACAACCGGCTTCTAAATCAACTCCCAATAAATGGTCAAAGCTAGGTGCCTGCTGAATTCTATGAATATAAATTCTATAGTTTTTTCTTAACGTCACAACGTCATACTCTTGTTTTTTACTTGAAGGCTTAATATCATCAAAAGTACGAACATACATTTGCTTATCAAATGATAGTGAAATATTCTCATAAACTAACATGCCACCACGCTCAAAATGCCCTGCATATAAATCAGCCTGTATGATCATTTTATCTCCACGCATTAAGCGTTGCAAATTAAATGGCTTTGGCTTAATGGTAATAAGTTGACTATCTCGCACTGTCTGTAATACGGCCAAGTCATTATTATCTAATTTATAGAGCAGTTGAACATTATGAGGCTTTTTATAACGCGGTAAATGTGACGCATAGATACTAGAGCCCTGAGTAACTAAAGCCATACCATGAACCCCCATATAGGCAGGGTCTAATGGCGGTAACTTTTTCACTTCATCTTCAGCAAAACTCACTTGACTTAATAAAAATAACACACCAAATAACACTTTTTTCATAAACGAATTCTCATTATCTACAGGTTGAAATGATTTCAAGTAACCAAAAATCTAGAGTCGACTTTACATTATAATTGTTTCTATCAAGTAAAAATTCCTATTGAAATAGATTGAAACTTTATTTCGATATTCACTCCGAAATTACATAATACCTTCTTTATGAACATTATAGATTCAAAAAGTATGAATACTTTAATAAATGTTCTAATGTAGTTATGGTAGTTTAGCCCTATTTGAAAGAGATAAACTTTAATTTCCCATAAAAATTTAGTGATTTTAAATCTCGACTATACTCAATGACAAATAGATTCACCTGATCATTCTATTTTCTTGATTAATTTAGACATTACTTTGTTAAATAGCAAAATAACACACTGTATTATCCAAGTTTATTTAAGTACTATGACGACCAAACTTTTATAATTCACGCTTAGTAAAGCCACTTACCCGAGTAGTAGCGTGCAAGAAAAAGGATTGTAATTAAATGGGTAAAAGAACTATAGAAAAATTTAAACCTTCAATTTTAATTGTAGATGACGTTTCAGCAAATAGGTTTGCATTAAGGCAATTACTCAAATCAATCGATGCTGATCTTATCGAAGCATCTTCCGGCGAAGAAGCGTTAGTAAAAGCCATTGGATTAAATAATTTAGCTCTAATTTTACTCGATGTACAAATGCCGATAATGGACGGCTACGAAACAGCTGAATTACTAAGAGAAGAAGAGCAAACTCTTCATATTCCCATCATTTTTGTCACTGCAGTTCATAGAGATGAACAGCATATATTAAAAGGCTACTCTTCCGGTGCCATTGATTATATTACAAAGCCAATTCAACCCAGTATATTAGCCGCAAAAATATCACTTTTCATGGAGTTATGGCGGTTAAGATTCGGGTTAGAGCGAGAAATTTTTAATCGGAATAAACTTGAGGATAAAAATAAATTTCTCGCCGATCATGACATGTTAACAAGTTTACCAAATAGACGAAGACTATTTCTTGAAATAGAACGAGCAGCTTCACGTTCAGATAGAGACAAAAGTGAATTTGCCTTGTTATTTATAGATTTAGACGGATTTAAATCAGTTAACGATACACTCGGTCATAAGATAGGTGACGCAGTACTTATTGAAATAGCAAATAGGTTTAGTGAACTAGTAAGAAAAACAGATACCGTTGCTAGATTTGGTGGTGATGAATTTGTAATTTTATTAACCGATATCAGCGATTCTCAATTCCTTATCAGTCGAATAACAGAGATATTAGACATAGCCAGAAAACCAATTTTTATTGAAAATGAAGAGATTTCCCTTAGTGTAAGTGTTGGTGTTTGTATTTATCCAGATCAAATAGACGATGCTGATAAGTTGGTTGATTATGCAGATATTGCTATGTATAAATCAAAAGAATTAGGGAAAAATACTTTTAGTTTTTTCTCTAATGACATGGATCAAGCAGCTCATCGACGATTATCCGTAGAAAAGCAATTACGCCATGCAAGGAAAAAGAACGAATTTTCCGTTCATTATCAGCCGGTTGTTAATTGCAACACCGGACAACCTATTGGGGTTGAAGCCCTTTTACGCTGGACAAATAGCGAGTTAGGTAGCATTCCTCCTGATTATTTTATCCCTATTGCCGAGTCTAGCGGATTAATACATGAGCTTGGTGCTTGGGTGTTCGAACAATCGATTGAAACGATTACAGAAATCAACAAAAGATTACCTATGACGCTAAAAGTCGCAGTAAATGCGTCAACATTACAATTCAAAAATTCACTTTGGTTTAAAACCATAGAAAAGGCGATAAAAACCAAAAAAATAGCACCTGAAGATATTGAAATTGAGATTACAGAAGGTTTATTGCTAGAAGATTCGTCTGAAATTAATAATCAATTATCAGCAATCAGAGCATTAGGCATTAGCTTGTCTGTAGATGATTTTGGTACCGGTTATTCAGCATTGAGTTACTTAAAACGTTGCCCAATAAATACCGTAAAAATTGATAGAAGTTTTGTTAAAGGTATTCCCGAAGACAGAGAAGATATGGTGTTAATCCATGCAATAATTGCAATGGCGCATGGCTTAGGGTTAGTTGTTATCGCTGAAGGAATTGAGACACAAGAGCAATGGGATTTTCTTAAATCTGAAGATTGTGACTTCGCGCAAGGTTATTTTTTTAGTAAACCTTTACCCGCACAAGAGCTTGAAACTTGGCTGGATAAAAGTTTGGTGGCAAGTGGCTAAGTTTTTTAAAAAGCTCTAATTAATAAAATAATTAATTAGAGCGTGAGCCACTTAGAAAACATTAGTATTTTCTATATTAATGCCCGTTACTTGTTGGAGTTATTGATTTATGTCGATGAAAGATAATGTTAATTTTTTAGAAAGACTCAGTACACGATTATTTACCCCTCTTATCCTTATTTTTGTTTTCGTTATTATTATTCTAATAGTTTATGTTCCTTCTGTAACACAAGAACATACGATAAAGTCTGCCATATCAACAGCAGAAAACACGGTAAAGCAATACAAAAACATTCGAAGTTATTACACAAAAAATGTCATTAAAAAGGTACTTGGCACTTCTGATGTTACTGCGAACTATGATCATGAAGGGATAAATAAAGTTATCCCTTTACCTGCTACATTTATTCACGAAATAAGTGAAGAATTTACTAAGCAAGGTATTATCGCCTTAAAATTATATAGCCCTTACCCTTTCCCCAACAGAGAAAATAGGACGCTTGATAGCTTTGCCAATAACGCTTGGTCTGCATTAAAAGATAATGAAATTAAGACCTTTTCACAAGTCGATTTTATTGACGGAAAAGAAGTCGTCCGTGTAGCAATTGCCGACACTATGACTCAACAAGCATGTGTGGATTGCCATAACATTCACCCCCAAACACCTAAGGATGGTTGGCAACTCAACGATGTTAGAGGTGTATTAGAAGTTCAAATTCCTATTGAGGAGCGATTAATTAATGCTTCTTCACTTAATGACGAAATAACTTTTATTGTACTCATAGCAGTATCTTCGACTGTTATATTATTGTTTCTAATGTTCAAGAGATTAGTGTCTGCTCGTTTAGAAAATGTTCATGATGCGCTGCAATATATTGCCAGTAGCGATGGCGATTTAAGCCAGAGATTAATAGAAACCCGCAAAGATGAAATTGGCCAATTAGCACTAGGCTATAATCAGATGTTGCAAAGCATCAATGATAGTAGAAATACTGTCAAAGCCAGAGAATGGTTAGAAAGTGGCATTTCTGAGGTAAATAATATTATACGAAAGTCGCAAGATAAAACCCAAGTATCAAATCAGTTACTCTCATATTTAGTACGTTACCTACAATGCCATCTTGGCGCTTTGTATTGGTTAGATGAAAATGGATTAAAACCTTTCGCCACCTACGCTTTAGAGCAGCAACTACCAAAGTTAAAGATAATAGGGCTAGGTGAAGGACTTATTGGTCAAGCAGCCCTAAATAAAAAGCCATTACATATCACCACAGTTCCTAATAATTACTATGATATTAGTAGTAGCTTTGGTGAGGTAAAACCTCAATCACTCATCATTTACCCTATTATTTATAATGATAAAGTGATCGCTGTAATTGAATTAGCTTGGCTAACAGAAACACCAGATAAATCGTTAACCTTCTTAAAAATAGTAAGTGAAGTACTAGCCGTTTCTTTTATAAACATAAACCAAAATGAAAATGTTTTGACTATGTTAAAAGAAAGTCAAGTGCAATCAGAAGAATTGCAAACGCAACAAGAAGAGTTACGAGTCACCAATGAAGCTTTATCTGTTAAAACTGATGCAATAAAAAATCAGCAAGCGGCTTTAGAAAAAACCAATAGAGAAATGGAAGAAAAGGCAGTTGCACTTGAGGAATCGAGTAAATATAAAAGTGAATTTCTAGCAAATATGTCTCACGAATTACGTACTCCTCTCAATAGCTTACTTATTTTGTCGAGATCATTAGCACAAAACGACGATAACAACTTGTCTGATGACGAAGTAGAGTCTGCAGAAGTTATTCAAGAGAGCGGTCGTAGCTTGTTAGAACTGATTAATGAAATATTGGACTTATCTAAGGTTGAAGCTGGTCAGATGCAAGTGATCGATGATACTGTCAGCGTTGATGACTTTATTGGCGCAATTAAACGTAAATTCACACATATGGTCGAAGATAAAAAGTTGAGTTTCCACATAAACTTAGCAGATAACTTTCCAAACGACTTTATTGTTGATGGTGGTAAGCTTCATCAAATAATTACTAACTTGATAAGTAACGCACTAAAGTTTACTGAACAAGGTGAAATTAATCTAACACTTTCCTTTAAGGAACAAGAATCCCACGAATCAATGCCAGCACAGAAATTAATATTTTGTGTAACTGACACTGGCATAGGTGTCGCCAAAGAAAAGCACCAAGCAATATTTGAAGCCTTTCAACAAGCTGATGGTACAACAAGTAGAACATATGGCGGAACAGGACTAGGTCTATCAATAGCTTTAAGTTTCGCGAAGTTACTTGGCGGTGATATTAAGTTAGAGAGTGAAGTTGGCAAAGGCAGTCGCTTTTCATTGAGTTTACCTTATATCCCCCACAGACCCACTGAAGAAGCTGACAATGATGTCGATTCAACTATATTAGCAACTAATGTACGCGAACAAAATTTTGTTTGTTTACCCCCTCCTTTTGAAGATGATAGAAATAATTTGGAGCAATCTAAGAAATTAATTTTGATAATAGAAGATGATGTGCCATTTGCGCGTATTGTTTTTAATGCTTGTCACCGACAAGATTGTCAGGCGATAGTTGCTACTGATGGTGAAAGTGGCTTAGTTTTGGCCACACAGTATCCTATAGACGGTATTGTACTTGATTATATGCTTCCTAAACTAGACGGAGGCGAAGTTGCGAAAAATATACGATCAAACCAGAAATTAAAGCATATCCCAATTCACTTAGTCAGTGCTTTAGATAATATCGATACCATGAATATTGCCGGCATTAGTGATAAATCAACAAAACCTGTTGCTCATCAACGGTTAACTGAAATTATAGAGTCATTCGCTAAAGAACAAAGACACCTGAATATACTCATAGTAGAAAATGATAAAAATGCTTTATTTGCGATGAATACGCTATTGGCTAAAGAAAAAGTAACGACTTTCGGTGTTGATAACGCTCAAGAAGCATTAACCCTATTAAAAGAAAATTCCTATGATGCTATTATTCTAGATCTAGACTTACCTGAAATTTCAGGCTTTGAATTTCTTGAATTAGCCTCATCGGACTCTAACGTTAGTCTACCTACCGTATTTATTTACTCTGGTCGCGATATGTCTGAAGAGGATTTATCTCGTTTATCGCCCTATACCGGAAATGTTATTGTTAAATCAGCAAGATCACCCGAAAGATTGCTCGATGAAATTCATTTATTTGCTAACGAAGTTGCCAATATTCCTGATGATAAGCAAAATAATTATTCATCATTCAATCAAATAAATACACCAACAGAGCTTGATTCTACACACCAATCTGATGTCAACGTTGAAAACAGAACGATTCTGCTAGTTGATGACGACATGCGTAATACCTTTGCACTCGCGAAAGTACTTAGAAAAGAAAAATTAAAGGTTAGAATCGCATCGAGTGGCCAACAATCCATTGATATGCTTAATGAGCATCCAGATATTGAATTAGTACTGATGGATATTATGATGCCGGGAATGGATGGTTATCAAACAATGAAGAAGATCAGAGAAATAAATGCATTTAAAGAGCTAGCTATAATTGCAGTAACAGCTAATGCAATGCCCGGCGATAAAGATAAGTGTTTAACCGCCGGGGCCAATGATTATATGTCGAAGCCAGTAGATGTTGCTCAGTTATTAACTATGATGAAGTTATGGTTATAACTTTAGCCAAGGAAACACCTATTTTGGATGAACAGGATATTACAGAAGCGCTGCGAACTGAAAATATTGAAATTGATTTGCTTATTACAGCGATTAAGGAAAAGTTAGGCTACGATTTAAGTGGTTATGCAAGGGCATCTATTAAAAGGCGTATTAAGCAATTAGTCATTGATGAAAACGTAAAGAGTATTTCTGAGCTAATTCCAAAGCTGCTCTATTCAGCACAGTGCCAAGCTAATTTTATTAATCGCCTTACTGTCAATATATCAGAATTATTCAGGCATCCAACTTCTTTCTTGAGCCTTAGAGAGTCTGTTTTGCCTTATTTAGAAAGCTTTCCCCGCCGTGATATTTGGATTGCTGGCTGTGCCACAGGGGAGGAAGCTTATTCAATGGCAATATTGCTAGAGGAGGCTGGTTTGTTAAAGAATACACAAATTCACGCCACCGATATAAACACTGATGTACTCAAACAAGCCAAAACAGGTGTATTAACTAAAGCACTTAATAAAGAAGACGCTACGCGTTATCAAGCTAGTGGGGGCACATCAAGTTTAAGTAATTACTTCTCAACAGCATATAATAAGCACAAACTCTCTCAACACCTGCTGGACCACATTAGTTTCAGCCACCATAACATTTTACAAGATAAGGTTTTTTGTTCAGCCCAGTTGGTTATGTGCCGAAACGTGATGATCTATTTTGATTTAAACACACAAAATAATGCTTTGACTTTATTTCATAACTCACTAGTACAAAATGGTTATTTGGTTATCGGCGAAAAAGAAAGTCTACTAAACTCCCCACTGATTAATTTGCTTAAAACAATAGATGAACCAGCAAAGATATACCAACGAAAAAGTAGTGAGCATGTCTGACTTTAGAGTCTTTATAGGAGGCTCTGCGGGCTCAATTACACCAATAACAACCATATTATCAAGCTTGCCTGATGACTATAACTTGATCATTACACTAGTGATTCACTCAAGTGGCGGAACTAAGACCTCCATGAATGAAGCTATAGCGAGTAATTGTGCTTTAACTGTCATTGAAGTCAGTGATAAAGAAATAGCTAAAGCAAATACTATTTATGTTGCACCAGGTGGTTACCATTTATATGTAGAAAATAAACATAGTTACTCTCTCTCTTTGGATAAAAAAGAACATTACAGCCGACCTGCAATTGATCTACTCTTTACTTCGGCAGCGGAAGTGTTCGGTAAGTACTGTATTGCTATTTTATTGAGTGGGGCTAGTGAAGACGGTACAGAAGGTTTACTCAATATAAAACATCACGGAGGTCTCACTATCGTGCAATCACCAGAGTCATCTCAAGTAGACATCATGCCACAAAGCGCGATTGATAATGGAGCGGCAACCAAGGTTTTAACTCCATTAGAAATTAGTCGTTTACTCTTAGAATACCATAATCGAACTTAACTTCTATATGCATATAAAGCTTAAGGAAGGTAAGAGAATCACTGCGATTACCCTTTTAACAATTAGTGATTTACTGACACCTTATTAATGCAATGTTCTCTTTAGAAGAAAGTAAATTAGGCGTTTTTTAGCCGTTCTATATTTTCAGTAGCCGTTTCAGATAATGGGGGGAACTCGCTAGATTGACCAAAACGATTCAAGCCAAACCATAACAAAGTTGTGGTTGTGATAAGAACGATCCACCATGAAAGTCCAAAGCCTGCAGCCAACGTTCCTAGAAGTGCAGTGATGCCAACAACAAGTGCATATGGCATTTGTGTTCTAACATGTTCTATATGGTTACACTGAGAAGCCATAGACGCCAGAATAGTCGTGTCTGAAGTTGGAGAACAATGATCTCCCCAGACGGCACCAGCTAATACACAAGAAATAGAGGAGTATACAATATGCATGTCCACTGGGGCGACAAAACCACTGCTATTTGACACTAAACTCCAACTCACAGGTACAGCCAACGGCATTAATATTCCCATAGTGCCCCAACTCGTACCTGTTCCTAAAGAGATCATGCCCGCTAATACAAAAACAACAGCTGGAAATATAGCAGGGTAAATCCCATCACCTATTATTGTCGCTAAATAGCTCGCTGTATTTAGTTCTTTGGTTATTTCAGCCAGCGACCAACTTAAAACAAGTATTACGAGCGCAGAGGTAACTTTACTTAATCCATTTGTCCAAGCATTTATCGTATCTTCTATTGGCAGAATTTTTTGAGTAATAGTCATAACAATGGCAACAATAGAGCCTAAAAAACCGCCAATCAACAAGGCTAAAAGTGAATTAGCACTACCCAATATTTCAATAAAAGTACTGCCTCGACCCGTTAATAAAATACCAATAATAACAGTGATTATCAAAGTGAGAATGGGAAGGATTGCGTTTAATGAACTAGATAGTCGATTATCAACTGAAACTTCCAATGAAGTTGCCGCATTTAGCGTAGCCTCTCCTGAGATGGCTCTTTGTTCTGCGCTCAACATTGGGCCAAAATCCTTCCCGGTAAAGGCTATAAAAAAAACAAAAACAAGTGTCAATACAGGATAAAAACTATAGGCAATTGAGTGTAAGAAAATAGTATAAGGTTCATTTAAGACATCAATGCTATCAATAGCTGTTTCAATCAAGCCAACTTCATAACCGATCCAAATCGAAATTAGCGCTATAGATGCCAATGGTGCGGCTGTAGCATCCACCAAATAGGCCAATTTCTCTCGAGAAACCTTCATTTTATCGGTCAGTGTACGCATAGTATTACCGACAATTAATGTATTTGCATAGTCATCAAAGAAGATAATAAAACCCATAAAAACAGTACTTATCTGAACGTTTTTCCGGCTATCCGCCCAACGTTTAATATGTTCAATTAAGCCAATCAAACCACCATTAGTAGATATAACCCCCACCATACCACTGATAAACAAGGTGATTAGAATGATAGAGATATGATCAGTATCATTCATTACCTTTAAGGCATATTTTTGTGGTACATCCACTAAGCCTTTAAATAGAGCTATAAAGTCTTTGCCTGCGATTACCCATGAACCAAACCAAATACCTAAAAATAAGGCAATAATAACTTGTCTAAGAATAAATGCTGCTGAGATAGCAATAATTGGAGGTAAAACTGAAATGAAACTGGCTGACCTAATTGGTGAACCATCATTCGTTAAATAGGTAATAGCAAAAGAGGCAACAATCAGTACAGTTATTGATACCCAACGCTTAATATCCATCTTTACTCCTATTACACTGCCCTTTTAACCATGCACTATTGCTTGAAAGCAACAATATTTAAAGCCGTAAAGACTTATCAGCATATTGTTAAAAGTAAATGTAATATTTTGCAATGATGACATTGAGTGTAGATGAGGAAAATCGCAAATACCAATAACATACAAGTTTGTATTTGTATGAGTACTCCCTATGCTAAGAGTCTTCACGGGAAACAATGCCCGATTAAAAAAGGGTAGTAATATTTTCATATTACTACCCTTTTATTCAATAACTTTAAAATCAGCTAGTGATTTTCAGACACCATATTAATGGTATGTTCACTTGAAGACAAATAGCTTTAAGTCATATACTTAGCTTCCCCAAAAAGCGAACATATGATGACAAAACAGACAACCAAAAGATAATGAAGATTAAAAACACAAAATATCAAGCAATTAAAACGACTTCCGCCTAGATATTTGGATATCTAGGTACCCAATAGAACTATAAGCTAACTCGACTCGCTTAGCATGTTAATAGTTTTATCACTTGACACAGAAATTCAAATATAGAATAGAATGACGTTATAGATGTTTAATCATAAACATTTACCTTTTCATCTGTTTCTTGATTGTAAAGGCTAGGACAATATACAAAACCTATACAGTTAAATTTCAGCTTTAGTCAGTATAATTTCTTTATGAATGCCTTATATTAGTCTCGTTTAAATTCAACATAACTAACATTATCAAGTGATGTAGTAATTAACGTAATTGCTTCAGCAATGGGTACTGGCTTGCTAAAATAATAACCTTGGCCAATATGACATCCGTGCTGCTTTAACCACTCCAATTGTTCTTTGGTTTCAATACCTTCAGCTGTTACTGTTTTGCCAATATTGATGAGTAAATCAATTAAAGATGCAAGTAGTTTCTGACTGGTTTCATCATGTAATATTTCACTGACAAAGCTCCGATCAATTTTAATATTATTAGCAGGTAAGCGTCTCAAATAGTTCAGTGAGGAATAACCGACACCAAAGTCATCCATAGAAACTTTTATCCCTAGGTATTGAAGCTCTTTGATTCGAGCAATCGCTGCATCAATATTACTGATTAAAGTATCTTCTACTATTTCGATATAAATATTTTTAGGATCTACTTGATAAGTAATGAGCATAGCTGAAATTTTTTGAATTAATTTAGCCGACATAAATGTATCGGCACTTAAATTAATAGCGATTATTAATGGCCTTGCGCTTAATTCACATAATTGCTGACATCGCTTAATGCCCTCCTCCAAAATCCACTCTTCTAAAACGGGCATATATTCAGTATCTTTTAATATAGGTAAAAAATCATCTGGCGCCAGTAAACCTCGCTCACTGTGATGCCAACGAATTAAACACTCAAAGCCAAATAGATTGTTTTCTTTAATAGAATAAAAAGGTTGAAAATGAAGTTGTAGTTCTTTTTTAATGAGTGCTTCAGGAAAGTCATTCAACAGATTGAAATGATTAAAAATGATACTTTCCATCTCAGTTTTAAAAAAGGCATAACGTTGAGTTTTTGAAGCTTTAGCTGTGTACATGGCGATATCGGCTTTCTTAATAATATCTGTAATTGAGTCTTCCGGGTTGCTAACCGTAGTAATACCAATACTCAATTGTATATTGATCATTTTATTATCGATATTGGCAGGCTCTTCAAAGCTCTTTAATATCATTCTCACTATTTTCAAAATACTCTCTTTGTTATTGAGATTATCTAATAACACGGTGAACTCATCACCACCTAGTCGTGCAACAAGATCGCTTTTTCTAATACTATTTTGTAAACGCTTTGCCACAGTTGTTAATACTTTGTCGCCAACATCATGACCTAATGTGTCGTTAATTTGCTTAAATCGATCCAAATCAATAAAAAATATAGCAATGAAAGAGCCATCACTCTTTAGCTTAGTTACCTTTTGTTGTAGCGCAGCTAAAAAGTTATCTCGATTGGCAATACCCGTTATACTATCAAACATAGCTATTTTTTTTAGCTCTTCCTCCCTGTCATTTACCACATTATTTAACTGATTTAATCGCACAGCTAATTCATTAGAGCACTCTTCTAAAACATCAATTTCATCCCAAAACATGCTGTCATGTTCACCTGATGAAAATGGTTTAATATGTTTGCTCTTCGCTAAATTTGGTAGGTACTCTTCCAATTTTTTAATTCTAGAGATGGGCTTCCATAAAACAATTAAAATAACAAAGAACATGATAAAAATGGTGGCAACCGAAAACAAAATAAACGTTTGATTGAATTTTTTGTCCAAAGACAGTGTTTGGCTCACATCATTAAAAATAACAAAAAAACTCCTACCATTTTTAATAAAAGGGATCGGAAAAAGACTAATGAAATAGTGTTCACTTTCAAGCTCACTAATCACCCCTTTACTTAATAGCTCGTGTACTGTCACCTCTTCATTTACCATCTTCAATATCTGATAGTAGTACTTATTCGCTTCTATTTTTAGCATTTTGAAATGAGTATCAAGCCAGGCTAATTGATTCAACTCATCCCTTGCGTGCTCACCTAGATTAACAGGAGTAATCATAACTGCTTTTAAATTTAAAAACTGTTGAAATTGAGTGATAGGATTAAGCAAGCTAGTACTAATAACTAAAGTAACGTCACGCGTGTTAAATTCGAAAGGAATGATAATATTGAGCAAACAGGAGCTCTTACATGCAATATAGTGTTCAGGTAGACCGGACTGTTTACTTGATTGTATATACGGCTCGATACCGGTAAGTTCCAACTGGCCATATTCAAAAGCCTTCAGGTTATTTTGGTAATAGAGTGCGGTGCCCGTTGCTCCCCAATCAATAGATAGACCTGGCCACTCTTGTTTAAAATAGTCGACTAAAACTTGCTCAGAGCTATCTTGCACACTCACAAGTTTATAAATAGCATCTTCAATAGTTTGTACATGAAGACCAATAGCATTTTCCAGGTATACTTCTGATACTTCTCTAAAGTTAATTTTCTCCTGAATGAGTCTTCCATCCAACTCTTGCTTTGCCAAGTATGCATAAGACATCAACACTATCGATTGAAATAGAAATAAAAAGAACAATACTTTCCATATTAAGCTGATATTCTTATGTAAAACCTTCTTATGTTTCATAATTTATCCTAAAAACTATAAGAGACTTGCATAGACCACAATTGCCAATATTTTTCATCATTATCACTGTGATCTAATTTAATGGTAGGAGAAATAGCCGCGGTACCTTCAAAAAAATGCCCTTCAAGGTTTATTTGCCATTTAGGTGATATTTTCCACTTTAGCCCGGCACTTAAATCGAAACTATAACGACTAAAAGCAGGCATGCCTGTTTCTTGCTGGTATAGAGAGCCATCTTTGTCATCAATATCGGTAAAGTATCTGCCATAACGTATCATCAAGGTTAAATTATCTTTAAGGAAATAACGCCACTGGCCGTAAAAACCAGCATTAACTAAACTGTCTGTTGTTACTTCGGGGAACTCAGGCTGTTGAAGAAACGACGGTAAATAAGGTACAAATAAATCAAAACCTTTAATCTCTGTATCTTGATAAATAAACTCAAAGGTAAAATCCCACAATTCTGCAAAGTATTGATGCGAAAAAATATAACGGTCAAACTTTATATCCCCTGCTTCCATTGCGATAGGGTCACCAATGTCAAAAATAGGTTTTGCAAAAGCTTGCGGGTTTTCATAACCAAAGGAAATGGTCCAATTGCCAGAAATAGACTCCCATGTAGTATTAATCTGAGTATTGTTTTCTGTACTTATGTCACCACCAAGTTCTTTACCTAAAATACTTTCACTCAAATCACTTGATACTGGATAACGACCATAAGCCAATGTCCAATTAAGTCGGCCTAGCTCGAACACCTGATTTCCATATAAAGAAATCCCGTCATACGATGTCGTTGTATCACGCAAAGTATCTTGATAAACCGACTGAGGTAAAAAAATAGAAGGTCTGGCACTAGGGATGTCTCTAGTAGAGTTAAACACACCAAGATCACTCTTTATCCGTCCCAGACGAAAGCCTATATTGTAGTTTTGTTGATTGATAAATTGGTAGTCTGCCACCAAAAAATCTATCCGAGCACTTTCTATCTTCCCCCAGTTTCGATACATAACCTGACCAGAAAGTCTGATTTTGTCATTAAAAAGATAGTTTGCTTGCAAAGCTAATATAGTCATATTAAATGATGTACTGTCTTCTTCATCAAAAAACTGGTTATCTGAAGTATAAGAAATTCCTTGAGAGGCAAAACCCGCAAATGATAAATCCTTCTGCTCATTGGCAAAAGCAAAGCAGGGTAATAATAAGAATATTATCCACTTATTATTCATCAAACAACTCAACATAGCGGACACCTTTCATTGTAATTTTATTTTCAATATAACCAATTGCCCCGGGGGTATTGGCTACTACTTTAGCTAGCTCTTGTTCGGTAAAAGCTTCATTAGGTTTTGCTGCAAAACCACTGAAAACCAATTTTTGCCAACGACGATTAAACTGGTAGGGGTAAAGACCAAGAGTATTTTTAACGAATAACTGATGAGTTTGATGTGTTGACGGTAACTTATAAAGCTTAATTAAGTTGCCACTAGGCCAATGCGATTGTTGTCCTAGGTAAATAGATTTGAGTTGCTGATAAGATATCTTAGATAAGTTAACAGATTCATTGACTATTATTTCAATCGCATAGCTTTGCTGAGCTATCGAAATGGAGATTACAAAAGCAATTAATTGTGGGGCACATTGCTTAAGATTCATTATCTCGCCCCACATCCTTATTATGTTCAAGTTATAACTAGTATTATCGTTAATTAGTATAATTCAAGCTAATCAACTAAAAACAGTAACCAAACCTACCCTTTCCCTGCTTTAGTCATTCAAAACATATACTAATATAAAAGGGTAATAACATTTCTGTTATTACCCTTTTATAAATAACTAATAATCTATAGTCTAGTGATTTTCCGACACCATATTGATGGTATGTTCACTTTAGGACAAAATATTAAAGTTTCAGTTTTACCACAATGAACTAAACCGCTCGCGCAGTAATGGTATTCTTTGCTAACACTTAATATTCTCATGACATTTTCATTATTTCCACTCTAGGCCTAGCTTAATTCGATATTACCCCCTTTGACAAACTTGATACCCTTGCGGACAGATAGGGGCAATATAAGTATCAATTGTATTTTTAAACTCATCAATAGATAACACTCTTGGACTTGAGCCATTAACTAAGGTGCGCACATCTATGCCTAATCCTTTAATTTTATTGGCAAAGATTTTCATATTTTTAAAAGATCGTGGATTCCCCTTTTCATACAGGATTTCATAATGGTCTTCGGCGAAGAGAATCTTTTCTTTCTCTAGATATACAACAAGGTTGTGATCAGCATGTGCAGTAGCAATGTTTAAAATCTTTAGATTGCCACCTAAGAGTTCTTTAGACTCATTAACTAACATAAAGTTACTGTCATCTAGTTCTCGAGCCAGTTTTCTTTTTATCGCAGGGAGATTACTCGCAACCGTTACTATTTTTGCTTTCAATCCCAAAGCAGGCTCGAGCATATTGAGTTGGCTTCTATGATGATGAGTTAGCACGGCAAACTTTAGTGGTTTTTTGGTGCTTAAATGATTTTGCATGTGAGTGAAGTTTTCCTTTATAGCACCGTTACCGCCGACGGAAATAAAGTACTCCCCAGCATCAATAAACAAAGTACGCGAAAAGTTTTTTCCTACATAATAAACATGATTCTCAAGTTTATTATGTAGCATGTTAGCTACATCAATCGGTATTCCCCAGCTGGAAACTCCCAGTGGTAATGCAAATTTATCACTCAAATTTGGATTGAGCTCTATATTGCGATAAGTCGATATAGTACGCAGAGTGTCGCCAACTGAAAAATTCATATCTCGTGCAAAGGTGATATTGCCAACCTTGCTGTGATTTGAAAATAAATAGGTTAATGTACCTAAATTGGGGTGAGTTCGGGATACCTTATTAATCACCCCTGATAACTTGTTGATGTAGATATGTGACTCGCTTTGACCCGATATCTTAAATGCTATCTGATAATGTGGTTGACCTTGATATTGTACTTCATCAATAAATCTGAATGTCCTGGGTGCCGAGAGTAGTTTTTTAGCTATTAGCGTATCGCTACTACGCTCAACAGACCCACCCGTATTAGCAAAGTTATACCAATTATCATCGCTGTATTTACCATGTAATATGTCATAAACACGGCCAGATTTTTCATCAGCAATATACTTTTCCAAATCTTTGTTAGTGTTATTCACACGCCAAGATACCAACGCCTTCTTTTTATTTTCAAAGTCTATGGTGAGCTCTTCATTAAAGCGCCAAAGTTCAGGCGCGGCGGTTGGTGAGCTTTGCTTAGGAAATATATTTTTACGGTAGTCTACCAAGGTAATAGCGTTAATTTTTGTCAGTATTTTTGCATCATAAGCAGCTGAAATTTTGGCTATAACATCATCTTTTACTATTTCTGAAAATGCAGCAGGTGAGGTAATTAAGATAAGCAAGAAAACTAACTTGGTTATCGTTAACTTAATTGGTTCAAATACCATACTCATTTGCTTTTCAAGTTGAACTTTTATGCTTTTTAGGGGAGGTATATACATAACACTATTTCCTTAAATTGATATTGAGGAAATAGTGGCACAGCTTAATTCGGTAATATATTCAAATAAAGTAAGCGGCTATAAATTTACAGTAAACGGCAGCACAACCATTAGTTTTTTTCTAGCTGTTGTAAAATTTCATTATAACGCCGACTCATTTTTATTTGATGTCGATTACTCATTTCTAATATAGCATCACCAAAACGCCCCTTTTCTACCTTAGTAACATGGGTCGAGTTAGCTATATAGGATTTATGAGTACGAAAGAAGAATTTAGGGTCGAGCTCTAGTGATAAACGCTTAAAGGCGTCCCTAGCCAACAACGTTTTATCGCCATAGTGAAAGGCAAGATGACTACTAACAGACTCAATATAAATAATATCTTTTTGTTTAATACGGTATAAGCCATCACTTGTTTTAACACTTAGTTCTAACTGTGACTCTCGCTGTTTAATTTGATTGTAAAAATCCTCAACTGAACTTCGTTTTAACATTACTTCTTGCTCTTTAATACGCTGTCGTACTTTATTTGTCATGACATCAAAGCGAGTTTGTTCAATAGGTTTTAACAGGTAATCAAGTGCATTGTTATTAAATGCGGTAACTGCATACTGATTATAGGCAGTTATAAATACAATATTAGGCAAAGATTCAGGCCATAGTTTAAGTAATTCAAAGCCATTTTTACTCGGCATTTCGATATCTAGAAATACTACATCAGGCTTTATTAGCGGCTCAAGTAAGGTTTTATCAACACTATAGCCATGAAAAATCACTTCAAAATCGGTATGCTCTTCAAGGGCAATAATAATTCCTTTATGAGCGGCGGGTTCGTCGTCTATAATCCAACACTTGATTGTCACGCTGCCACCTCTAGTGGAATTAGCAATTCTACCGTAAAATAATTTGTGTGTTTTTTTATCGTAAGTACTGCTTCACCTCCATAAAGTAATTGTAATCGGCTTTTCACATTTTCAAGCCCTGTCTTTGTCCCCGCATTATTTAATAATTGCTTTTCATTGAATCGGTTACTGATCTGAATATTTAATTGTGAATTTTTAATGCTCGCAACTAAATCGATATGACAATCAATTTCTAGATGCCAACTAAATTTAATGGCATTTTCCATTAATGGTTGCAATATCAAAGGTGGTAGAAAGGCCACAAGCGCTTCAGGTTGAATCTGGTAGTTAAACCGAATATTCTGTTTAAAGCGTTGTTGCTCAATTTCAACAAAGTGATTAAGTAATTTTATCTCTTGTTTTAATTGTACTTTATTAGTGAATTTATGCTCTAGGGTACTGCGTAATAGTTGGCTCAGTCTTACCACCATTTGATGTGCAACTTCTGTTTCTTTTTCCAAAATTGCAACATCAATTGAGTTCAACACATTAAACAAGAAATGCGGATTAAGCTGAGTCATAAGTTGTTGCAACTGCGCTTCTTTCATTGCATTTTTTGCTTTAGATACTTCACGTTCTTGGACTTCTTTTTCTAAATACGTGTAGGCACTGGCGAATAGCCCTGCCCATGAAATAATTAATAATACACGGTACGAACTACCGGATAACCAGGCTGATAACGGCGCCTGTAGTAATTCATTTAATGTAACGTGTAAGTGTAAAACACTTGTCAAATTATGCCAAACAACTAGTACTAACAACCCGGTAAAAAGTAATAAAGGATATTTAAAAATAGCGGATTTGTTCTCTACAAACTTAAAGAGCAACGCAAGTAAAGCAGTAGATACCATTATAAAAAGTGATGCGAATAAACTCCCTTGCCAATGGTTTTCACCATAAATCAAGTGGCTAATGTGCTCAAAGGCGGCATAAATTGACCAAAATAGTATATGTGCGATCAGTAAAAATGAGTATTTATACAATAGGAGCTATTACCTAATAATAGTAAGAAAGTCTCACTGTAGTGCCTTTTTTTCGACTAAGGAAGTCCAAACAGAGGTTTCTGTTATTCAAAGGAAATATGCTATAACCAAGTAACTGACACTTAAGTGAATCAGTTTTTTGACCCAAAAAAAGGTAATAACACATTAATGTTATTACCCTTTTATAAATAACTAATAATCTATAGTCTATAGTCTATAGTCTAGTGATTTTCCGACACCATGTTTACAGTGTACTTAGGAATATCAACCACTAAATCTTCATCACCAACAATTGATTGACAGCTAAGGCGTGATTCAGGCTCTAGTCCCCACGCTTTATCAAGCATATCGTCTTCTAGTTCATCACCTTCTTCGATAGAGTCAAAACCTTCTCGAATGATAACGTGACAAGTAGTACAGGCACATACTTTTTCGCAAGCATGCTCAATACCTATGTCATTTCTCAAGGCAACATTTAATACGCTTTCGCCTTTTTCAGCTTCAACTACTGCGCCATCTGGGCATAATTCTTGATTGGGTAAAAATATAATTTTTGGCATTTTCTAATCTCTTTATAGGCGTGAACTTGTTCGCGCTATTATCTTATTAGTTTAAAGCGAGAATAAATTCTCACCTACAATTTATCTAAATTTTATCAACTGCTTGGCCAGCAAGTGCTTGGCTAATTGAGCTGTCCATACGACGCTCAGCAAATACATCTGTCCCAGCATTTATCTTATCAAGGGCATTTTCTATCGCTTTAACATCATCGCCTTGACTTACTTGAGCAAGTAATTTGATCATGTCCTCTATACCAGCTATTTCGTCACTATTAAGTAAACGGCTGTCGGCAACTAGAGCTGCTTGCACAGACTCAATAACACGTGAGGCTTCAACTTGTTGCTCTTTTAACATACGTGCTTGCATATCTTCTGCAGCATTAGTCATTGAGTCTTTAATCATCTGACTAATTTGGTTGTCATCAAGACCAAATGAAGGTTTAACTTCAATGCTCGACTCTACACCTGTTGATTTTTCCATTGCTGATACAGAGAGTAAACCGTCTGCATCAACTTTAAAGGTCACTCGAATATGAGCAGCCCCTGCTGTCATTGCTGGGATGCCACGTAATTCAAAACGAGCTAATGAACGACAGTCGTCTACTAATTCACGCTCACCTTGCAATACGTGAACTGCCATAGCCGTTTGACCGTCTTTAAAGGTGGTAAACTCTTGGGCTTTAGCAACAGGTATTGTGGTATTTCGTGGAATAACTTTCTCGACTAAACCACCCATAGTTTCTAAACCAAGAGATAACGGCGTAACATCAAGTAATAACATATCACTATCAGGTTTATTACCCACTAAAATATCCGCTTGAATCGCAGCACCAATAGCGACCACTTTATCAGGGTCAATTGAGGTTAATGGCTTCTTCTTAAAGTGTTTTTCAACTTCACTACGTACCAATGGCACGCGCGTTGAACCACCAACCATAACCACTTCGATGACTTCATCAATAGTAATTTCGGCATCTTTTAGGGTACGACGACAAGCTCGTAATGTTTTATTCACTAATGAACCGATAAGTTCATTCAATTGGTCTTTGCTTAAACTTGTTTTGAAATCACTATTGTCATCAAGAGAAATACTAATATCAACTTGTTCATTACTGGTTAGCTCTTCTTTAGCAAAACAAGCTTGTTGCATCAATTGACGCTCTAAAGAGGGTGACAAAGGTCTAACTAAGCCCGCTTTTTCAACAAGATAATCAACTAAAACCACATCAAAGTCATCACCACCCAGCGCAGAATCACCGCCAGTCGCTAATACTTCAAAAACACCTTTATTTAAACGTAAAATAGAGATATCAAAGGTACCGCCACCTAAGTCATAAACAGCAATAACACCTTCTTGTCCAGAATCTAACCCGTAAGCTACTGCTGCAGCTGTAGGTTCATTCAATAGACGCAGTACGCTAACACCGGCTAATTTTGCCGCATCCTTTGTACTTTGTCTTTGTGCGTCGTCAAAGTGTGCTGGCACAGTAATTACAACACCAGTTAGCTCCCCGCCTAAGGATTTTTGGGCTCTAAGGTTTAAGCTTTTCAATATTTCTGCTGATACTTGAACTGGGTTTACAGCACCTTGCCTTGTCATAATTTCAGGATGATTTTCATCTCCACAAAAGTCATAAGGCAAAGAAGGATATTTACTTTGAATATCAGCTAAAGAGCGGCCTATTAAGCGTTTTGCAGAAGTAATAGTATTTTGAGCATCTTCAATGCTAAGTGCTTGAGCCGCCTGACCAACTAAAACATTGTCTGTCTGATAACTAACAATGGATGGCAATATATCACGACCTTGATCATCGTTTAAGGTACTGGCGTTACCGCTTTGTACACTCGCTATTAAGGAATTAGTGGTACCAAGATCTATGCCTGCAGCTAATCTATGTTCATGAGGAACGGTACTTTGACCGGGTTCTGCAATTTGTAATAAAGCCATGATGTTATTTCAATGATTTAGTTTAAGGTTAATAATATATATTGAGGTGTTTACTCGTCTTCAAATAAGCTATCTTCAAGACGATCTACTTCAACATTTAGTTTTTGGTAGAACTTTAATTTGCGTAAATTATCGCATGCAGCGCTATTCGATGCTGCATTATTTTCGCTTATTTGTACTCTCATCTGTTGTGAAAGCGCTAAGTATTCTGTCGACAATACTCTTTGTACTTCAAGCAGTGCTGCTTCAACGTCACCAGAGTGTCTAACGTCTTCAAGCATTTCCCGTAATTCCATTTGACGCATTAAGAAGCTAGTATCTTGGAAAGAATGCTGTTCGTTAGGCATATCGACACCACGTTCCACCAACATATATGCAGCACGTTGTAATGGGTTTTTAAGGGTTTGATAAGCGTCATTTATCTGAGCAGATTTCTGTACAGCAATACGTTGGTCTTGCTCTGATGAATGAGCAAACTTGTCAGGGTGCACAGTTTTTTGCAAGGTTTGATAACTTGACGAAAGTAACTGTAAGTCAACATCGAAAGAAGCTTCTATGTTGAATAATTGAAAGTAATTCACTACTTATACCTAGAGGAAATGGTCTAAAAGCTTTCTATAATAAGCTAAATCTCAATAATGTTTTAAACTCGATGGAACTCGGTTCAAGTACAAGGCGAAAGCGCGGAGTTGACGCTAGTCAATGAGCACTTTCAACGCAGTAATTGAATCAAGTTGCAAAGAGTTTACACATTAAACGTTGAACGATTCACCACACCCACATTCACCTTTGGCGTTTGGATTGGTGAATTTAAAGCCTTCATTCAAGCCTTCTTTAACAAAATCAAGCTCAATGCCGTCAAGATAAACAAGACTCTTCTCGTCAATGATAATGTTGACATCTTCAATATTAAATAATTGATCATCTTCATTTAAATCATCAACAAATTCGAGCACATAGGCTAAACCTGAACAACCAGTGGTTTTAATACCTAAGCGAAGCCCAAGCCCTTTCCCACGGTTTTGCATGAACGATTGAACGCGTTCAGTTGCAGCAGGAGTCATGGTAACAGCCATTGCTATCTCCGTTATTTACTTTGCTTGGATTTATAATCTTCAATCGCTGCTTTAATAGCATCTTCAGCTAAAATAGAGCAATGAATTTTCACTGGTGGTAACGCTAACTCTTCAGCAATAGCGGTGTTTTTAATTTCACCTGCTTCTTCAATTGATTTACCTTTTACCCACTCAGTTACAAGTGAGCTTGAAGCAATCGCTGAACCACAACCGTAAGTTTTGAATTTTGCATCTTCAATGATACCTTCATCAGAAATTTTAAGTTGTAACTTCATTACGTCGCCACACGCTGGTGCGCCAACCATACCAGTTGCTACTGATGGATCGTTTTTATCCATTGAACCTACGTTGCGTGGGTTCTCATAGTGGTCTAATACTTTTTCGCTGTAAGCCATGTTACTCTCCTAGCTTGTGCCAAATATTGTCCAGATAATTACCTGATAACAACCTATTTGACACTAAATGTTATTTTAAATGATGAACTAATTTACTAAACTATTCCTATTAAGGAACGATTAGTGGCCAGCCCATTCAATTGAATCTAAATCGATACCGTCTTTGAACATTTCCCAAAGAGGCGACATGTCACGTAAATGACCAATTGCACCTTTAATAAGGTCAATTGCGTAATCAATTTCTTCTGTCGTAGTAAAACGACCAAAGCTAAAACGAATTGAGCTATGCGCCATTTCGTCATTTAGACCTAAAGCACGAAGTACATAAGATGGCTCTAAACTAGCTGAAGTACATGCACTACCCGAAGATACGGCTAAATCTTTTAATGCCATGATGAGTGACTCACCTTCAACAAAATTGAAACTAACATTTAAGTTACCTGGGTAACGTTTATCCGCATCGCCGTTAATAAAGACTTGTTCCATGCTGTTAACGCCAGCCCATAAACGGTCACGCATTGCAGTAACATGAGCAAGATCTTGAGCCATTTCTGCTTTAGCCAAACGACACGCTTCACCCATACCAACAATTTGATGAGTTGCTAAGGTACCAGAACGCATACCGCGTTCATGCCCGCCACCATGTGTTTGTGCTTCTAAGCGAATACGCGGCTTACGGCTTACGTATAACGCGCCAATGCCTTTAGGACCGTACATTTTATGTGCTGAAATTGACATTAAATCAACTTTCAATGCTTGCATGTCGATATTAATTTTACCGGCACTTTGTGCGGCATCAACATGAAATACTATTTTACGAGCTCGACACATTTCACCAATTTCATTGATGTCTTGAATAACACCAATTTCATTGTTCACTTGCATGATACTTACTATAATAGTGTCATCACGCATAGCGTCATTTAATTTATTTAAATCAATTAAACCATTCTCTTCTGGATCAAGATACGTCACTTCAAAGCCCTGACGCTCTAATTCACGACATGTATCTAATACGGCTTTATGCTCAGTTTTGCAGGTGATAATGTGCTTGCCTTTCTTATTATAGAAATTTGCAGCACCTTTAATAGCAAGGTTATTTGATTCAGTAGCACCCGACGTGAAAACAATTTCACGTGGATCCGCATTAATTAATTCAGCAATTTGATTACGAGCAACATCAACCGCTTCTTCAGCTTGCCAACCAAATTTATGTGAACGTGACGCTGGGTTACCAAAATGACCATCGTTGGTCATATATTGCATCATTTTTTCTGCAACACGTTTATCTACTGGTGTAGTAGCTGAGTAATCAAAATATATAGGAAGCTTCATTCGCTAACTCTCTCCAATGGTAAATCTTTAATACGACGCGACAGGTAACAATTACCAGTCGTGCATTACATTTTTTGTGGTTATTAATGTTTCTAACGCTATGCTTTTATGGGCATTGATATGTAATTTATCTTGGCGCTTAGAAACTTCTTGCACATCACGCTTAGCAACTAATTCTGATAAGGTAATATTTTGCAAAAATTCTTCGATTCGTTGACTTAACCCTTCCCAAAGAGAATGTGTTAAGCACTGTTCGCCATCCTGACAATTGCCTTTTCCTGAGCATTTGGTTGCATCTACGCTTTCATTAACTGCGCTAATAACATCCGCAATGGCTATTTGCGCTGAACATCTTCCCAAACGATAACCGCCACCAGGACCGCGTACACTTGTCACTAGCCCTTGTTTGCGTAATCGAGAAAAAAGTTGCTCTAAATAAGACAAGGATATACCTTGGCGTTCTGAAATATCAGCCAAAGATACAGGCCCAGAAACGGCATGAATAGTAACATCTAACATGGCAGTAACTGCGTAACGACCTTTAGAGGTAAGTTTCATAATCTGCTCTCAAACACTATATTGGTGTATTCAATAAATTAATTAAGTAGGACGACTACATTAAGCTATTTAACTAAATATCCCCTGAATAAAGGGCTACTTTATAAATGCAGCGCAATTTTACATAACCCTACAGATTAGTCAAATATATACCCTACTATTTTACTCAGGTATTGTACACCAAGAACAGTTATGCGAAAAGCAATAGTTGACTAAAACAGTCAACTATTGCTTTAGGTTGTTTTCTTAACGAGGTTAAATTTCAGGATCAAAGCTGACTACTTTGTTTTCTCGACGCTCTGCAGCCGCTTTTTCATCTTCAACAAACTCACCCACTCTTAATTCAGGTAAATTTTTATCACAGATATCGCCGCCGAGAATGTTTATCTCTTTACAAAGCGCACTAACTCGATCATCCATAAGGTGCACATGATCAAGTAAACGGCCAATAGCCTTAGCAACAGGATCAGGATTGTCGTGTGAAACTGCATAGGCATCAAAGCCATATTTTTTAGCCGCAGCTTCTCGTTGTTGACCTTCATTCTTGCTAGGCTTATCCGGAACAATTCTGCCAGGGATTCCTACCGCTGTAGCATTGGCAGGTAAGTCTTTAACAACAACAGAGTTCGAGCCTACTTTACCGCCCTTGCCTATTGTTATCGGACCAAGTACCTGAGCACCCGCGCCAATAACAACATTATCTTCGAGGGTTGGATGACGTTTACCAGCTTTCCAACTAGTTCCCCCTAAGGTAACACCATGATAAAGTGTAACATCATTGCCTATTTCGGCAGTTTCACCAATGACAATGCCCATGCCATGGTCAATAAAAACGCGACGACCTAATTTAGCACCTGGATGGATCTCAATTCCGGTTAACCAACGAGAGAAGGTTGATATTACCCGCGCTAAAAGCTTCCAATTTGCGCACCATAATCTATGACTTAATCGGTGAATCCAGATTGCATGCAAGCCGGGATAATTGAGAATAACTTCAAAGCTAGTACGAGCGGCTGGATCTCTATCAAAGACACTGTTGATATCTTCTTTGATACGGCTAAACATAAATTCTTCCTTCTCTTTCTTTTAATTGGGTATTAAGTCTTATCTTTACTAGACCTTTCCATTGAGGCAAAAATCCCACGCATCATCTTAATTTCTTTCACATCGGGTCTTGCGCGATTGAATAAACGTCTTAATTTAGTCATCACTAGCCCAGGGTGGTTTTCTACAATAAAGCCAGTTGCTTTAAGTGATTTTTCAAAGTGCTCATAAAAACGCTCTGTTTCTTCAATAACAGGATATAGTTCATCATCTTCATTTTTAGGTTTAGCAATTAAATTACCATTACCTGTGCTACGTTCTTGGTAGTTTTGATCATGCGCTAATAAATAACTAGTTCGTACTTCATAACTTAACGTTTGCACTGCCATCGCCAAATTTAGCGAACTGTAATCCGGATTTGCCGGTATTTGAACATGAAAATGACAAAGCTGTAGTTCTTCATTAGTTAAACCACTATTTTCACGGCCAAAGACTAAGGCAACAGGATACTCTTCTGCTTCAGCAATCATTTTTTCACCACAGCCTCTAGGCTCTAACATCGGCCAAGGTAATGTACGAGAGCGGGCACTTGTACCAACAACTAAGCCACAATCTTCAATCGCTTCAGCTAGCGTACTAACAACTTTAGCATTTGCTAAAACGTCGGTAGCTCCTGCAGCCATAGCTTGTGCTTGACCATTAGGCATTTCAATAGGGTCTACTAATATTAACTGACTTAATCCCATTGTTTTCATTGCACGTGCAGCACTACCAATATTTCGACAGTCGGAAGTATTGACTAAAACAATTTTAACGCGGTCTAATAGTGACCCTGTGATATTACTTTCTTGAGAACCTTGTTGTGAATCTGACATTGTTTACTCTTATTGTTTGCTTTATTGAGTTGATAGTCATTGAACTGACTTATAGTTCTGATATTAACAACCCATCTAGATGGCCAGCATTCTACCATAGAAGAGTACTGCTGTAGTTAACAAAAAGCACGCATATTACCGGTTTTTATCTATGGCAATTTGCTATTTAATAGTTTATTTCACTCTATAGGGGAGTGATCAATCAAATCGTACACATTTTAAACATATTTTAAATAAGTTTATCGCTAAATGATTTTTTATTTGCTATACTTTGCGCGCTCGATTTTCAAGACAATGTTTGCTTGGAAATGTATTGTTCTTTTAAAATTTATTTACAAATAGGTACTCTATATATGCATCCCATGCTAAATATTGCCGTGCGCGCAGCACGTACAGCAGGTAAAGTTATCGTTCGCTCTATGGAGCAACTTGATAAAGTTGAAATTGAATCAAAAGGCACTAACGATTTCGTCACCAGTGTTGATATTAGCTCTGAAGAAGCCATTATTGAGACTATTCGTAAATCATACCCAAATCACACCATCATTGGTGAAGAGTCTGGGCTTTTAAAAGGCAGTGATGATGATTATCAATGGATTATTGATCCACTTGATGGCACAGCCAACTTCATCAAAGGTATCCCACACTTTGCCGTTTCTATTGCTTTAAAAGTAAAAGGCAAGTTAGACCAAGCAGTTGTATTTGATCCTATTCGTGGCGAGTTGTTTTCTGCAAGCCGTGGTAAAGGTGCTCAATTAAACGGTTTCAGAATCCGTGTAACTAAAAACAAAGAAATCTCTGGCACTATCCTAGCGACTGGTTTCCCTGTTAAACACAAACAACATAGCCTTGCTTATATGGCAATGTTCTCATCATTATTTCAAACTACATCTGATATGCGTCGCAGCGGTTCAACAGCACTTGATCTTGCTTATGTAGCAGCAGGCCGTGTTGACGGTTTCTTTGAAATTGGTACTAAGCCATTTAATACTGCTGCTGGTGAGTTATTAATTATAGAAGCTGGCGGTTTAGTTACTGACTTTACTGGTGGTCACAACCATACGCAATCTGGCAATATTGTTGCAGCTAATACTCGTATATTAAAAGATGTTTTAAAAGAAATTCGCCCACATTTAGGTGATGCTCTTAGCAAGTAATTTTGCATTTATAGCCGCTACCTATCAATATGCATTTCCTAGAGCACTTTGAATAGTAACGGGTATACATTAAACGCTATACTTAAAGGCGCCACAGTTATCTTTTTTAAATAAAGGTAACGTGGCGCCTTTTTTGCTTTAGATTAACTAGGTAGTCATTAGAACAATAGATTAAGAGAGCTCATGGAACATATAAACACATCAAAACAAGCCTTTATTGCAGGAGAAGTTGCCCTCGTGGGTGCTGGTCCTGGCGATCCTGACTTACTTACTTTACAAGCCTACCGTTTTATAAAACAAGCAGAAGTTGTTATCTATGATCGATTAGTAAGTAAAGAAATAATGTCTTTACTACCCAGTACTTGTCAGCAAATATATGTAGGAAAAAAACAAGCAGATCATAGAGTTCCACAAGATGGTATCAATCAATTATTAGTTGATAACGCTTTATTGGGGAAAAAAGTTGTTCGTTTAAAAGGTGGTGATCCTTTTGTTTTTGGTCGAGGCTCTGAAGAAGCTCAGTTCCTATTAAGTAATGGTATCGCTTGTCACATAGTGCCAGGAATGACAGCAGCATCGGCATGTACAAGTTATGCGGGTATCCCGTTAACTCATCGAAAAGTTGCCCGAAGCTGCACCTTCATTACCGGTAATGTGCAAGATAATGGTGCATTAGACTTACCTTGGCAGGCATTAAACGATAAAGAACAAACCATTGTTTTTTATATGGGCATAAAAAGTTTACCGATAATTATCAATCAGCTTACCGCAGCAGGTCGTGATATAAATACGCCAGCAGCATTGATCCGAAAAGGTACTCATCAAGATCAACAAGTGATAAAAGGCACATTGGCTAATTTAAGCGAGCTAGTGACCTTACATAAAATTACACCACCCAGCTTAATTGTTATTGGTGATGTCGTTGGAATATTTGCCAGTGAGCGTTTGACTAACTTAGGCTATTTAACGCCTTAACAGCTTCATAACTCACAAGCTAAAAGCAATAAAAAAGGCTTATGATGAATATTTTACTATTCGTCATAAGCCTTTTTCTTTATTTATTACTAAGTTCTAATGAGCATTATACCAAGTCCATTAAGTTAGTTCCCACTCAGAGCTTGCCAGCGGTTTGAGAACAAATAGAATTTTTTTGCATATAGTTACTCTATATGAAAGAAATTCTGTGCAGTTATCGAATCGCTGGAAAGCTCCCAAAGGGCGAGTTTAAAAGGCTTACATGTTGCGTTATTGATTTTGATAAGGGAAAACCATTATCTACAATCAATGCCTTGGCTTTAAGCCTTTTAACTCTCGCTGAGTGGGAAGAAACTTATTGGAATTGGTATTAGCTGTTATTTGTACGTCTCGGTCTACGAGGCTTAGGTCCTGTGCCGTCGTATTCCGGTTTTTTACGTCTAGACGAATCATTACCAGGCTTGCCCTTATTGCCAGTAGCATTACCACCAGAGCGTTGACCATCTTTATGCTCAACTCGACCTCTACCACGCCCTGAATTTTGACTTGGTTTAGATTTTGGCGGTCGACCCTGTTTTAAAGGTTTGATCTCACGTGATTCACCTAACTCATTGGCAGGGATAAACTGTTCAATAACTTTTCGTTCAATGTGTTGCTGAATAACATGTTCAATGCCCCACAATAAGTCTAATTCATCGGCACAAACTAATGATAATGCTTGGCCAGTGTTACCTGCACGGGCTGTTCGGCCAATACGGTGCACATAATCCTCAGGAACATTAGGTAAATCAAAGTTAACTACTTGGGGTAATAAGTCAATATCGATACCACGGGCAGCTATATCAGTTGCTACTAATATCTTCACTGAGCCATCTTTAAAAGCGGCAAGCGCTTTAGTACGCGCTCCTTGGCTTTTATTACCATGAATAGCCGCCGCAGTTAACCCTTCAGCTTCAAGATGCTTTGTGAGCTTATTAGCACCATGCTTGGTTTTAGTAAAAACTAACACTTGTTGCCAATCATTCTCTTTTATAAGATGCGTTAATACGGCAGGTTTACGCTTTTTATCTACCGCTGTTAACCATTGAGTCACTTTTTCTGCGGTACTATTTTCTGCATCCACTGAAATTTCTAGTGGCTGATTAACCAGACCTTTCGCTAATGCACGTATTTCAGGTGAAAATGTTGCTGAAAATAATAAGTTTTGACGGTCTTTTGGTAATACTGCAATAAGCTTTTTAATATCACGAATAAAGCCCATATCTAACATACGATCGGCTTCATCAAGAATGAATACTTCTAATTGACTAAACTTAACTGCTCTTTGATTGTATAAATCAAGTAAACGTCCTGGTGTTGCTACAAGTACATCAACACCTTGGCGAAGTTTCGTTATTTGCGGGTTAATTTTAACACCACCAAAAACCACCATAGAATGAAGGTTTAAATACTTTCCGTATACTTCAATGCTTTCACTGATTTGCGCGGCTAACTCACGAGTTGGTGTAAGTATTAGTGCTCTGACGTTATTCGGTGATACTTTTTTACCTTTATTTTCACTAAGGCGCTGTAATAACGGCAGTGTAAACCCTGCTGTTTTACCCGTTCCCGTTTGTGCTGCTGCCATGACATCACGACCAGAAATAACCGCTGGAATAGCTTGGGCTTGAATAGGAGAAGGTGTTTCATAGCCCTTATCACGTACTGCTTTTAGTAATGCTTCTGATAAGCCTAAATCAGTAAACTTGGTTGGGGTCTCACTCATAAGAAATCTCTTTAAAAAATATCAAGCAAATACTGACAGCGCTAATGAAAATGTTGACAGCATGGAAGGGCGTGCAGCATACAGTAAGGTTCATACCAAGTCTATTAAGTTAGCTATAACACGTAAGATTTAAAAGAATCGATACAAGTGTAGTACCATTTGGAAGCAGAATAAAAACAACGGCATTAAAAAAACCGAGTAACTTTCGTTACTCGGTTTTTTAGTCATGCAATAAACGCTAATACCTAAGGCATCATAGCTTCTTGATCTGCACCTTCTTTTTCAATCACTTCAGGTATCAAGTCTTCTCTTGAAATACCTAAAGACAATGCCACTAAACTAGCCACATAAATTGAAGAATAAGTACCAACAAAAACACCAAATAATAATGCCGTAGCAAAACCATGAATTAGTGCGCCACCTTGAAAGAACAAAGCTGCTAGTACTAATAATGTGGTAATTGAGGTGATGAAAGTTCTGCTAAGGGTTTGCGTCAAAGAGATGTTAATCACTTCTTCAGCTTCGCTATTGCGTATTTTTCTAAAGTTTTCACGGATACGGTCTGAAACAACAATAGTATCATTGAGTGAATAACCAATAACCGCTAATACCGCAGCTAATACAGTTAAGTCAAACTCAAGCTGTAAAACAGAAAATAAGCCAAGCGTTAATAGCACATCATGAAATAACGCTACTACTGAGCCAACAGCAAAACGCCATTCAAATCGAAAAGCAACGTAAATCAAAATACAGATGAGTGCAGTTAACATAGCTAAACCACCCTGCTCTGCTAATTCATCACCAACGCTGGCACCGACAAATTCGATACGGCGCATATCAACTTTTTGACCTAAGCTATTTTCTAATATCGCTAAGATTTCATTGCCAAGCATTTCAGCTTTAACGTCATCACGTAAACCAAGGCGAATAACAACATCACGGCTACTACCGTAAAATTGCACTTTAGCATCATCAAAGCCATTAGTTTTCATCACACCACGAAGCTTTTCTAAATCAGCAGCTTCTTGAAAGCCCACTTCAATTAACGTACCACCAGTAAAGTCTAAACCAAAGTTCAACTTTTTGGTGGCCAGTGAATAGACTGAAGCAAGCATTAATAACGCACTAAACACCATGGCTATCTTGCGATAGCTCATAAAGTTGACAGTGTCTTTTAATTGTAAAATTTGCATAAATTTAAATCCCTGTCCTTATTATATTGGAAGTTTGTCAAGGCGTTTTCCGCCCCAGATAGCGTTAACTACCGCACGAGTACCTACAACAGAAGTAAACATTGAGGTGATAATACCGATAGATAATGTAATGGCGAATCCTTTTACTGGACCTGTACCGATGGCAAACAGAATTAATGCGGCAATTAAGGTGGTGATATTGGCATCGATAATCGTTGAAAATGCGGCATCGTAACCTTGGTGAATTGCTTGTTGAATCGTTTTACCTTCACGTATTTCTTCACGAATACGCTCAAAAATAAGCACGTTGGCATCAACTGCCATACCAACCGTTAATACAATACCCGCCATACCTGGTAATGTTAGCGTAGCACCTGGGATCAATGACATAATACCAACAATGAGTATTAAGTTAGCGCCTAAGGCAAGGTTAGCTACGACACCAAAAGCGCGGTAATAAATCATCATAAAGATAAACACTAAACCAAAGCCCAACATAATTGCTTCAAAACCAAGTTTTACGTTTTCAGCGCCCAATGTAGGCCCTACAGTTCGTTCTTCTACAATTGCAATAGGTGCGACTAAAGCACCAGCACGTAATAATAAGGCAAGGTTACGCGCTTCAGCTGGACTACCCGCTCCCGTAATACGGAAAGACTTACCTAAACGTGATTGAATGGTTGCAACAGAGATGATTTCTTGATGTTTCTCAAAAATCAAATTGCCTTCAGCATCTTTTTTGTCTGTGGCTTTGAATTCAATAAATACAGTGGCCATTGGCTTACCAATGTTACTTTTGGTACCACTTGACATTTTAGAGCCGCCAGCACTATCAAGTGAAATATTCACTTGTGGGCGTGAGTACTCATCAAAGCCTGATTTGGCATCAATAATGTGATCACCGGTTAACATAACTCGTTTTTTCAACAAGCTTGGCTTACCATCTTTATCTCTTAATAAGATAGAGTTTGCTGGCACACGACCATTTAACGCATTTGATAAATCACCTTGGGTATCAACTAATCTAAACTCTATCGTTGCAGTTGCACTAAGAATTTCTTTCGCTGTAGCGGTATCTTGAACACCCGGTAATTCGATAACAATATGTTTTTTTCCTTGACGCTGAACAAGCGGCTCAGCAACCCCTAATTCATTAACTCGATTACGAATAATAGTAATGTTTTGCTCTAAGGCATATTCACGTATTTCTTTAATCTTTTCCTTAGTCATTTTTGCCGTTAGCGTCAGCGTATCGTCATCAATGGTTAGCAGTAAATCACGATAGCGTTTTTTCAGTAATGATTGTCCTGCTTCTAGGTCTTCAATTTTACGGAAAACCACCTTAACAGTATCATTACCCTCTTTAACACTGCGGTAGCGAATTTTTTCATTGCGTAAATCACCACGAAAGTCACTTACCATACCTGTTTTAGCTTTATTAATGGCTTCTTTCATGTTCACTTCTATTAAGAAGCTAACACCACCACTTAAATCTAAGCCTTTTTTCATTGGCGTACCGCCAATAGCTGCTAGCCACTCGGGCGTATTAGGCGTTAAGTTTAAGGCAACAGAAAACTGCTTACCTAAATTATCATCTAATACATCACGAGCTTTAAGCTGATCTTCAGTATTATTAAAACGCGTTAATACTTGACCATTTTCTAAAGCAATACTAGTAAAGGTCAGATTATTTTCTTCTAATTGTGCTTTGATTCTATCAAGGGTAGCGGTATTAGCTTCAACGCCGCGTAAACCTGACACTTGCACCGCGGGTGATTCACCGTATAGGTTTGGTGTGGCATAGAGCGCACCGAAAGCGACAATCATTGCCACCATTAGTGTTTTCCATAAGGGGTATTTGTTTAACACAATGTGTCCTTTTTTTGGAGCGGCTGTATTTGCTCTTTATTAATATATATACGGCGTTAAAAGTGCTCATTGACATGCGTCAACTCCGCGCTTTCGCTTTGTACTTATTTCAATAAGGTACAAATAAAACATCTAGTAATTTTTTATACTATTTATAGAATTTAGCTAAGTTAGTTGGCTTGAATTCAAAGAAAGAGCACGGAGTTGACGCATGTCAATGAGTACTCTTGATGATGAAATCAAACCAAATAACAAAGATAATACTATAAAGATTTCATAGTGCCTTTTGGCAATACTGCGTTGATTGCGCCTTTCTGTACTGTTACTTCAGTACCTTCGCTAATGCTAACAACGATAAAGTCTTTTTCATCAGATACTTTAACGATTTTGCCAACAATGCCGCCTTGCGTTAATACTTCATCACCTTTAGATAATGCAGACATTAAACCTTTATGATCCTTTACACGTTTCGCTTGTGGACGATAGATCATGAAATAAAACACTAAACCAAAAACGGCTAGCATAATGATCATTTCCATTCCGCCACCGGCTGCTGCTGGTGCGTCTGCTGCGTGTGCTGTACTGATAAATAAACTCATATATTTCTCTACTTCTTATTATTGATTAGCTAATTAATTAGTAACTTATCACTTTATTGCTCTTAAGTTTGATTTAGGTGTCAAAGGTACTCATTGACTAACGTCAACTCCGTGCCTTTTCCTATAAATCAAACCGAATAGCTTCAAATTGACAAGCTACTGGATTTTTCAAATTATTCTAAATACTTTTAAGGTAAATTGACCTTAAACTTGTTTACTGCCTTCTGCTAATGGTGGTACAGGTAAACCACGTAAAGCATAAAATTCTTCAACAAAGGTGTCTAACTTACCTTGCTCAATGGCATCACGCAAACCTTGCATTACTTTTTGATAAAAATGTAAGTTATGCAGAGTATTTAATTGGGAGCCTAAAATCTCTTTACACTTATCTAAATGATGTAAATAAGCACGAGAATAGTTTTTACAGGTATAACAGTCACAAGTATCATCTAGTGGTGAAACATCTGTTTTATGGGCCGAATTTCTGATTTTAATAACACCCGTATTTACAAACAAGTGACCATTTCGAGCATTACGCGTTGGCATAACACAATCAAACATATCTATACCACGACGCACACCTTCAACTAAGTCTTCAGGTTTGCCTACTCCCATCAGATATCGGGGCTTATTTTTAGGTATCAAGGGCGCAGTATGATCTAATATTCGAACCATATCTTCTTTGGGCTCACCAACTGATAAACCGCCTATAGCATAACCATCAAACTCAATCGCTTTTAAGCCAGCAACAGATACTTCACGTAAGTCTTCATACATGCCACCTTGCACTATACCAAACAATGCATTCGGGCTATCACCATGAGCATCCTTTGAACGCTGTGCCCAACGAAGTGAAAGCTCCATTGAGTCTTTTGATTCTTTATGGGTCGCTGGGTATGGTGTACATTCATCAAAAATCATCACAATATCAGAATTTAAACTACGCTGTACTTCCATTGAACGCTCTGGTGTAAGCATAATTTTTTCACCGTTAACAGGCGAGCTAAAACGAACCCCTTCTTCGGTAATTTTACTCGTTTTTCCTAAACTGAATACTTGAAAACCGCCAGAATCAGTTAAAATAGGCCCTTTCCAATTCATAAAATCATGCAAGCCACCATGCTGTTCAATAATATCCGTGCCTGGACGTAACATTAAATGAAAGGTATTACCCAAAATAATATGAGCACCCGTTGCCTCAACTTCTTCAGCTTTCATACCCTTTACCGTACCGTAGGTTCCTACTGGCATAAAGGCTGGTGTTTCCACTACACCACGGTCAAACGTTAATCGGCCACGACGGGCTTTACCGTCAGTGGTGATTAGTTCATATTTCATTTTATTTTTTACTACTTCTGTCATAAAAGTTCTCTCTCACCCACTAGCAAAACAGGCTGGCGGTGTTTGGTTTAAAATAAGTTTATTCTTTCGCTAGCTATTACTTAGCTCTTGTTTAGTTAGGAACATAGCATCGCCATAACTAAAAAAGCGGTATTCTTCGCTTATCGCATGTTGATAAGCAGACATAATATGGTCATAACCTGAAAAGGCACTCACTAACATAAGCAATGTCGACTCAGATAAGTGAAAATTAGTCACTAAAGCATCGATTACTTTAAATTCACACCCTGGGGTAATGAAAATATCAGTATCACCATAAAAAGCACTTAATACTTCGCCTTTTTCTTGTGAAGCTTTAGCCGCACTCTCTAAAGAGCGTACTGACGTTGTGCCAACGGCAACTACTCTGCCACCGCCAGCTTTAGTTTTTGCTATTTGCGCAACAACTTCATCTGAGACTTCAACATACTCAGCGTGCATAATATGATCAGCTATCTCATCGACCTTAACAGGTTGAAAAGTGCCGGCACCAACATGTAGAGTAACAAAGGCCAGCTCCACACCCTTTGCTTTAATTTCTTCTAATAATGCGTCATCAAAATGCAAACCTGCTGTTGGCGCGGCAACTGCACCAGGCTTTTCATTGTAAACCGTTTGATAGCGTTCTTTATCGCTGTCTTCGTCCGGTCTATCTATATAAGGCGGAAGTGGCATATGGCCAATTTGCTCTAAAACATCTAAAACGGATACGTCCCCAGCAAATTTTAATTCGAAAAGAGCGCCATGGCGTGCCACCATTGTTGCTTTGACTTTAACATCACTATCTTCATTGCCAAGGAAAAGTTCGTTGCCAACTTTCGGGGATTTACTGGCACGAATATGAGCAAGGGCGGTATTTTGGTCAACAATACGTTCAACCAAGACCTCAATTTTACCACCACTGGCTTTTTGACCAAACATTCTTGCCGGAATAACTCGGGTATTATTGAAAACCAATAAATCTCCTGAATTTAATTGCGCAACAATATCGGTAAAAACACCATCAGTTATTACGCCAGAATCACCATTTAAGGTCATTAAACGACTAGAAGTGCGCTCTGCTTTTGGATAACGAGCAATAAGAGCTTCGGGTAAATCGAATGAAAAGTCTGAAACACGCATGATATAGGCTATTTTTCTGGCTTAAAAAAGGCGTAATTTTAGAGCTGCAAGCCCTTGATAGCAAGTTAATTCGCCACTTTTAAACCTTAAGTCTACATAACAAGAGGGCAAAGTTGCGTTGAGACAACATTATTGCTAGTTATAGCCAGTATTTAGCAGAATTATCTCTTCAATAGGTCTTTTAGTGTATGTTGGATAACAAACGATACAAACTAAAAGTTGATGCCCAATGAACAATGAACTTGCGCTTACAATAGCTACGACTATTATTAACGGCTTTGAACGCCATGTTGCACTCTTCACTGAGATCACTCAATCTGCCCGAGAACGGTTTCAACAATGCCAATGGAATGAAATTCATCGTTCAGCGAGAGCAAGAACCACTTTTTATGATGACCGCGTCACTGAAACGTTCAACCATATAAAAGAAAACTTCGAAATTAGTTCACTTGATAATGCTTTGTGGCAGCAAGTTAAAGTCGTTTACTCTGATTTATTAACCAACCATATGCAGCCCGAGTTGGCTGAAACTTTTTATAACTCAGTGTTTTGCCACCTATTTGAACGCAAGTATTATCACAATGATTATATATTTGTTGAAAGTACCGCGCATCGACTTGATGATAAAGAAGCCCCTAAAATCTATACCTCTTATAAGCCGGAAGACCTTGGCTTAAAGCAAACAATCTGTGACATTATGAACAATCATAGAACGGTCATCCCCTTTGAAAATCTCGACCGTGATGTTGATGCGCTTATTAATACTTTCCGCCGAAAAGCACACAAAACGCGGGTGAAATTAGAAGATTTACAGTTTGATATCCTTAATTTTACTTTTTATCGTAATAAAGGGGCTTACTTAATTGGCCGAGTTTTATCACCCGCAGGTGAAACTCCGTTTATTATTGCGGTACTCAATAATGAAAAAGGCGGTTTGTACTTAGATGCATTACTGACCACCAGTGAAAGTATGGCGGTAGTATTTGGCTTTGCTCGCGCTTACTTTTTTGTAGATTGTCAGCACCCTTATGCTTTGGTTAACTTTTTACAAGGGCTTATGCCTCATAAGACCAAAGCTGATTTATATTCCGCCATTGGTTTTCATAAACAGGGAAAGACGCAGTTTTATCGAGATTTCCTCAACCACCTTGAAAGTAGTGATGACCAATTTGAATTAGCTGCCGGTATCAAAGGCATGGTGATGTCTGTATTTACCCTGCCATCATACCCTTATGTTTTTAAAATTATTAAAGACAAATTTTCTCCTAGTAAAAACATGACTAAAAAAGATGTCAAAGGCAAGTATCGCTTAGTTAAATTGCATGACAGAGTAGGCCGAATGGCGGATACCATGGAGTATTCAGAAGTTGCTTTCCCCAAGAAGCGCTTTAACAGTGAACTATTAGCTGAGTTAGAAAAAGTGGCTTCATCAATTATTCGTTATGAAGGAACAGGTGAAGAGGAACTGCTTATTATTAAGCATGTCTATATAGAGCGTCGAATGATTCCCCTTAACCTTTATCTTATGGATGCGTTAAAAAACAAGCAACAGGAAAAAATCAACAATGCCATGTTTGGCTATGGTGAGGCTATTAAGCAGCTTATCTCCGCCGATATATTCCCAGGTGACATGTTACTGAAAAACTTTGGGGTTACTCGCCATGGTAGGGTGATTTTTTATGATTACGATGAAATAACCTATATGAACCAAGTTAACTTTCGGGTAAAACCCAAAGCAGTTACTGAAGAACAGCTATATGCTGCTGAGCCTTGGTACAGTGTTTTGCCTGGGGATATGTTCCCAGAAGAAATTGCCACCTTTGCACTGGCAAACCCAAGTTACTTAAAAGCATTTAAAATTCATCACCAAGATTTATTAACAGCGAGCTATTGGCAGCAATGTCAGCAAGATGTCGCCAATGGTATTTATAAAGATGTTTATCCTTATCCAGAAAAATACCGATTTTGTCATCAAACCTTATTAGCAAAGTCAAAAAGTAACGGTTAACTTAATAGTAATTTTATTTACATATGCCCAAGTAACATGAAGCTGCCTGATTCAGCTGGAATTAAAAACGTATTTAGGCAAGGCTTTGATTGAAGAGGATGGTCGTTCCATTGTCGAAATCAATAACGCGGTATAAATCGTTTTTAAACCAGCCCTGCGGGGATGTCTGAGCTAACCATATACTTCGTTGTTTCCTTTTTTAAGAACGCTACATGGATGTAGCTTATTAGAGAATGCAGGAGCGATTCTCCAGAATAACCATTAATAAAAGTAAATGTCCTGATCATGATTAGCTCAGAGATCCTGAAACGAGCACCTTCAAGTTACTTGGGTATAGACACAAGCTGGCTACTTAACTGCCACTTTGTTGATAAATCAGCCGAACAAACGCTTTTTAGTAAAAAAATAACATTAGAGCTTTACCTTTTAGCTCGCATCAGTATAATTCGTTTCAGCTGCAGGGGTGTAGTTCCAATTGGTAGAACAGCGGTCTCCAAAACCGATGGTTGGGAGTTCGAGTCTCTCCACCCCTGCCATTTTTATCTTTATAGATAAAAATGTTCTGAGCAAGTAATCTAGTAAAATCCAAATGAAAATCCTACGAAAACCTATACAATCCAAAATAATTCATAAATAACTTCTTATTAGTTAGTATTAATTTATCTGCTTTTCGTTGGCAACTAATTCTGTCATTATATCCAACCTTAAATCTAACCTGAAATCTAAGAGCTGATGAGTATTAATCAACATCAATTTGAGCAACTCACTGAAATGGGCATTACCCTATGGCAGCATCGTACCTCTGGAACTCCAAGTGATAAAATAGCAACTCAGCCCAAAGGTTATCTTAATATTGATTTAAAGGACTTAGCTAGCCAGCAGCTGTTCAATGATATTGTATTAGCGGCAGGTTTGAGTATTGGTGAAATTAATCATCAAAGTGATCACTTAAATTTAGGGTTATTTAACTGGTATTTCACCGAAAAATCATCGACTAATGAAATACAATGGCTTGAACAACAATTATTCACCCCTTCTATCACCGAAATATCAAAGTCACCTGTACTTAAAAAGCAATTATGGCAATTACTGACTAAGCAAATACAATAACTAGGCAAACACAATGAGTAATACATCAAAACCTGACACACAGCACTTTACTGCAATAGAACGTACCGATGTTGATAAGTTAATGCCCATTGAGCTTGCCTGTCACTCACACCCTTGGAGTGAGAAAACATTTTTAAGTTGTATCGGTGGTCGTTATTTTGGAGAAAAGCTGGGTGAGTTTCTTCAAGTGATAGAAAAGGATGAATCTTGCGAACAAGGTATTGGTTTTTATATTGGTGAGTATGTCGCTGGTGAAGCAACACTGATGGACATTTGTGTCATACCAACCAAGCAAGGTAAAGGATACGGAAAGGTATTACTTAATCAATTTTTAACTCACGCAAAAAAGCTAGGTGCGACTAAAATTTTTCTAGAAGTTAGGGCAAAAAACATCGCTGCTCAAATGCTCTATATGAATGCAGGTTTTATCGAAATTGACCGTCGTACCGGCTATTATCCTAGTAGCTCAGGCTTTGGTTATGAAGATGCCATCGTTATGTCACGCTCTTATTAACAAATTTTATTTACTTATTAAGCCGATTTAACTCCTTCAAGTATGAGTTAGAGTCGGCACTAAGTTGCGAAAAAGTATCTGTTATTTATTAACAACGTCCATATTCTGATCAAGTAGTAATTCAAATTCACTTGCACTTGCACTTGCCGGCTTATAGAATAAAGCCGGTGAAACATATCACATTCTCCAGACTCTACTCTGTATAAAGCGATTAATACGCATTGCTTTCTGTTAACAAAACACAACATTTCGATACGCAAAAGGGCTAGTTTAAATGCACTCTTGAGCTAAAATACTTCACAATATTTGATAAAACCTGCCCTAATGAACAATTGGGAGAATAAAATGTTTACTAAAATAGTTCCCAAAGCAGATATCCAATTATCTAATGAAGATGTCGTAAACCTTATTGTTAGTGATGCATTAACTAAAATCAGCCAACTTACAGGTCTGAGCGAACAAAAAGCCTTTGCATTATTATCTAATCAAGTAGTTCCGCAGAATTGCGATAATAACTATGGAAAGATTACTGAGGTACAAGCCCCCTTGTTAGAGCAAAATGAATTTCAATTCATTTCAAGTTTATTTAATTAATTGAATGCCAATAATACCTTAAAGTTAGCTTAATATGCGATTAGTTATTTTCGGTTCAACGAACAAGATCCCTAGATTTTTCACCTCAAATCAATAATCATAGTGTGCCCCGAAGTTTTCGGTTCTATTTCTTATCAGACTATCTTGTGTTTTTTATTGATTCTTTGAAATGAATAGATTTTCTCTATGAAAAATTAAAAAAATTGCTGATGCTATCCCTGCTGAAGCAAAGACCATGCACATCACCATAATTTGATAGCGAGCCGCGATAAAAGGTGAAACGCCAGCAAGAATTTGCCCTGTCATCATCCCGGGTAACGAAACAATACCAACAGCAAACAAAGCATTGATATTGGGGATCATAGACGCTTTAAATGCAATATTACGTGCAGTCAGGTAATTTTCTCCTCGATAAACCTCTGCAAAAAAACGTTCACCGCATAAACTCACGCTATTCATACCATTGGCGAAAACCATACCGGCAAGAGGTACGAGTGTTTGAGCTTGATGCCAAGGGGTGAGATTCAATACGCCTTGTGTAATCACCAATAAAACAAGAAAACTACTGATAAATATCGCCCAGAAAGCGCTATTAAAAAGAGATTTTTTTGGTGATTCTATATTATTTAAAGCAATCCAACTTGAAAAAATGACCATAACAAGTAATAAGGAGCCGATAATCCATGCATTGTCACTTTCAAAAATGTAACTTAAAACATAACCCACCAATAATAACTGCACTAACATGCGAACCAATGCATGCCAGGTTCGCTTTTGCGGCAACGACCAGCAAGCTAATATAACCAGCACGAATAGCACAGGTATAAAAGCGATGGCAAGTTTAGTTAATGGGATGGTGAACAGTACTTGTTCCATCGATAAGTCCTTAGTAATACCAATCCATCTAAAGAAGTGACCACTTAGAACTGCATTGGCGATATGAGAAAAAGCAAAATATGTGTTGATATAGTTATTCTACATCAAACAAATTTTGTGCATTTATCATGATGCCAATGCGTTCCCGAAGGGCTAGTTTTAAAGGCTTATATGCTGCGTTATTGATTTAAACAATAGAATAACTATTCTTGGCAATCAATGCCTTGCCTCTAAACCTTTAAATTCTCGCTAAGCGATCACTTTCTTAGATGGAATGGTATTCAGCGCTAAGCGGTACGAATATCTTCAATCATTAATTGAACTGTGCGCTTACCACGAAACTCATTAACATCGAGGCGATACGCAAGATGAACTTGTTTCGCTTGTGCATTAGGCCAGGTTTTAACATCAACATTAAAGGCAATGCCATCAAAAACGTGTTGACCTTGTGCACTGTCTTTTTGCACGACTATTTTTAAATGCTTTTCACCAACAATTCGCTGCTGCACGAGAGTAAACGTATCGTCAAATAATGGCTCAGTGAAGTTTTGCCCCCATGGACCCGCTTCTCGTAATTGCTCGGCAAATTCAAGCGTAAGTAAATCTGAACTAAGTTCGCCATCAGAGAGAATAATACTGTCTAAATCTTCGGGTTTAAGCCATTTTCCTGCTAGTGTATTAAACTGCTGCTGAAATTGAGCAAAATCTTTTTGTGTAACCGATAAACCAGCCGCCATAGCATGACCACCGAACTTAAGAATCAATCCCGGATTTTGGCTATCAATATGCTCGAGTAAATCGCGTATATGTAAACCTGGAATTGATCGTGCAGAGCCTTTAATTTCAGCATTTTCGCTATCATTATCCGCTTCTTTTGCTTTAGCAAAAACAATACAAGGTCGATGAAATTTCTCTTTTAAACGTCCAGCAACAATACCAATAACGCCTTGATGCCAATCAGCTTGAAAAAGTGAAATGGCGTTAGGTAAATTATCTTCATCAAAATTGAGTGAGGTAAGTACTCGCTCAGCTTCTTGTTGCATGCCCTGCTCTATTTCTCGACGTGCTTTATTTAAGTCGTCAAGCTCTGCCGCCATGACACGCGCACTCGATAAGTCCTGAGCAAGTAAGCAATTGATGCCGTACGACATATCATCTAATCGCCCAGCGGCATTAATGCGTGGACCTAAGGCAAAACCAAAGTCACTGGCAACGAGCCTTTGTTGATTTTTATTGGCAATTTCGATTAACGCCTGAATACCGGGCCTAGTTTGTCCCGCACGAATACGCTTTAATCCTTGGGCGACTAAAATTCGATTATTGGCATCAAGTGAAACCACATCAGCAACAGTACCTAAAGCCACTAAATCTAATAGCTGGGCAATATTAGGTTCACTAATACCTTGCTCTGCAAAAAAGTTATGCTCTCGACAATATTTTCTTAAGGCTAACATTAGGTAGAAAGCCACCCCCACACCGGCAAGGGCTTTACTTGGGAAGTTGCAGCCGTGCTGATTAGGGTTAACAATAGCATCGGCAATAGGTAAAGAGTGCCCTGGTAAATGATGGTCAGTAACAATAACTTGCATACCTAAATCTTTTGCTCGTTTAACACCTGCAATACAACTTATGCCGTTATCAACTGTGATTAACATTTGTGCATGTTGCTGGGCTGCAATATCAACAATTTCAGGTGTTAGCCCGTAGCCATATTCAAAACGGTTTGGCACGATAAAGTCATGATTATTACTACCAAATAAACTTAGCGCAATCATCATTAAAGCGGTACTAGTAGCGCCATCGGCATCAAAATCACCAACAATGATAATACGTACTTTATTGACGAGTGCGTCATGGAGTAACTGACATGCTTTATCCATACCCATCAGCGCAGTTTCATCAACCATACCTTGCAAACGAGCAACGTTAAGCTCAAGCTCTTGTGCCGATTGCATGCCTCGAGTGGCATAAATTTGTTTTATTATCTCAGGTAAACTATCAGGTAAGTGTGTTGTAGATACTTGCTCTCGACGAATTATTTTTTTACTCATGTTACTTGCTCGCTGTTTTATGGCTAAACGTTTTATGGTGAGGCTTTATGATTTTAAACATAAAAAAAGTACTTGGTGAAAATCAGCAAGTACTTTTTTAGGTTTCTATCGCGGTATTAAGAAATAATTAAGTATTTTTCAATAACTCTTCTAACTGTGCTGGTGGTTGGTAACCCGGGATCATCATACCATTTGATAAAATAATTGCTGGGGTGCCACTAACACCAATTTGGCGGCCGAAATTGAACTGTGCTTCAATAGGTGCTTCACAAATACGATGTGCGATGCCAGAGCCGGATTTAGCCCTAGTTAGCGCTGTTGCAGTATCTTCACTACACCATACTGAACGTAAATCTTTGAAACCTTGGCTTAAGTTGCCAGTTCGATCTTTAATGCCTGAACGTGGGTAAGCTAAATAACGAAAGGTAATACCACGAGCATTGTAATCGGCCATTTGTTCATGCATTTTTCTGCAATAACCACAGGTAATATCAGTAAAAACCGATACTACATACTTTTCATTTTCAGCTTTGTAAATAATCATATCATCTTCAAAAGTTTTCAGTCCTTCAAGACGAATTTTAGCTAAGCTCTCTTCAGCAATGTCTGTCACTTTTTCGCCTAGGCTGTAAACTTTTCCTTGTATAAAAAATTCACCGTTATAACTGGCATAGAACAAGCCTTGATCAGTAACAAGCAAAGCAATGCCTGACACAGCTGTTTTTTCTACTTTAACAACCGTTAATCCCAAAGCACTATTAATTTTTGCTTTTAAAAGATCAACATCAAGTAATGTTGGATCACTTGCTGGCTTGGCTATTGTCGCAGGTACATTAGCTTGTGTCTCTGCACTGGCGTCGGGTAAAAACAAAGATAATGATAGTGCCGAAAATACAGCGCTAATAATGAACTTTTTAAACATAATAATTCCTAACAATGTCCTAACAACTTTCAAGTAGATGAAAGTAATAAATCGATAATAATGGGCTTGTACCAATCGGACAAATTTATTGTTCATTTAGCGAGAATTAAAAGGTCTAGAGGCAAGGCATTGATTGAAGAGAAGGGTTACTCCCTTGTCAAAATCAATAACGCCGCATATAGACCATTTTAAACTCGCCCTTTGGGAGTTCAGTAGCAAACTGATAACATAACAAAATGAATGAAATATAGAAAAACTATGTTTAACTCATTTTGTTTGTTCTAAGCTCGCTATTGAAGCTCTAAATTGGTCAATTAATTAATCCGTTTGGTATTAATAGTCGTATTCATATGAATAGACCTAGTTATAAGCAAGGAAATTACAGCCATGAGAGCTTATTTGCAACTTAAAATAGCCACTATATTGAATTAACTTGTAAACAAAGATAAATGTTTTTGCTAAAATCTCGTAAAACCTTCATCTACTCGCATTTAAATTGGATATAGCATAATGAAAATTGGTCTGTTTTATGGTTCAACCACTTGTTACACCGAGATTGTTGCAGAAAAAATTCAAGCAATCATGGGTGCTGACTTGGTTGATATGATTAATATAAAAGATCAACCATTAGCGCTGTGCTTAGACTATGACTTTATTATCTTTGGTATTTCAACCTGGGATTATGGTGAACTACAAGAAGATTGGGAGTCTATTTGGAGTGATATAAATCAATTAGATCTTTCAGATAAGATCATTGCTTTATATGGTATGGGCGATCAAGTGGGTTATACCGAATGGTTTCAAGATGCACTAGGTATGTTACACGAACAAGTTCTGGCACAAGGTGCATCCGTGATCGGTTATTGGCCAAATCAAGGTTATGAATTCACCGCGTCAAAAGCATTAACTAGTGATGAAACCAAATTTGTAGGTTTATCATTAGATGAAGATAGCCAGTACAATTTAACCGATGAACGCTTAGATACCTGGTGTGAGCAAATATTACTCGAATACAGTAATTTACTGTAGTTGATTAACAGTTTGTCTATGTAATTATCACTTCACTGCTTTATATCAACTTTTTGTTTTTTCTTATAAAAAGGTTGAAGTTATCTATCTCATTTAGACCATTAAAACTTAGCTTAATAAGCTTTAAGCGTCTCTGATTCAGTCAATTATATGGCTCTTGCAATAAATAGTTACAGCAAGGGCTAAACCCACTATAATTGCCACATATTAATATTTATTAACTCTTAGTGAACCATCCCCTATGTTTGAGCAATTCGATCTCGATTCAGAATTATTAGCCAGTATCCAAAAAATTGGTTACACCAAACCTACATCAATTCAAGAACTTGTAATCCCTGAAGCAATGGTAGGCAAAGATATATTAGCATCTGCACCTACCGGTACGGGTAAAACTGCTGCCTTTTTATTACCTGTTGCTCAGCACTTGTTAGACTATCCGCGCACACAACCGGGTTTTCCTAGGGTATTAATTTTAACGCCTACTCGTGAATTGGCGATACAGATTGGTGAAGATAGTAAACAACTTACCGAGCTGACAAAAATAAAAACGGGGGTTATAACTGGTGGAGTTAACTACGGTAGTCATGCTGATATATTAACAACAACGACGGATATTTTAGTCGCAACTCCTGGTCGATTATTAGAATATATTGAAAATGAGCAATTTGATGCACGCGACATTGAAATTCTTATTTTAGATGAAGCTGATCGCATGCTTGATATTGGTTTTAGTGAAACCATTAACCGTATTGTTGCAGAATCTCGCTGGCGTAAACAAACCATGTTGTTTTCAGCAACCTTAGAAGGTGCTGGTGTATTAGGTTTTGCCAAAGAAGTTCTCGATGATCCTATCTTTTTAGAGTCAAGTCCATCACGCAAAGAAAAAGCTGTCATTCATCAATGGCTGCATTTAGCTGATAACGCTGACCATAAACTAAAAATGCTGGTTAATACCCTGAAACAAGAAGGCGTTGAGCGCACTGTAGTATTTGCGAATAAACGTGAAACAGTGCAGTACCTGTCAGGAAAGCTGTATGCAGAAGAACTCCCTTGTGTTTGGCTAGAAGGTAAAATGCCACAAGACAAGCGTAATAAAGCCATTGCGCGCTTTAAAAGAGGCGAGGTTAAAGTATTAGTGGCAACTGATGTTGCAGCTCGAGGTTTAGATATTGACGACATCACTCATGTCATTAATTTTGATATGCCACGTAAAGTTGATATTTATATCCACCGTATTGGACGCACAGGCCGTGCAGGCAACAAGGGCACTGCTATATCTTTAGTTGAAGCCCACGATATGGGTGTTATTGGCAAAATTGAGCGTTACACAAAAGAGCGTCTGTCACGCCGTTTCATCCAAGATTTACGACCGCAAAATAAAGAATCACGTGTGGTAAATAAAAAAGCAAAAATTAAACTTTCTACCGCTCAGAAAAAAGCGAAAGCAAAAAAACAAGTGAAGAAAAAAGCTAAGCGAGCAAAAGCAGCAAAATAACTTCGTTAAATTTTGTACCTATCAAGTGTTACATTACTGTGACACTTTTATTGCACCAAACCCCTTGTGTGTAATATTTCTGTCATAAATGGATGTTGTAATAGCGCCGCATTCACTTTATGGATGAAGTTTATCAGTCCGACATTTATTGCGACTTTGCTAAAGTCCTAAAAATTGGGTCTTCAACTTTATGATAGTAATTAATATGAAAAATCAAACATTAACCAATAAAATATCAGCACGTACCTCTTCAGCTGCAAAATTAATTATTGCACTTGCTGTGGCAACTTCACTGAGTACTTCATTGGCTCATGCACAAACCAGTGCCGTAATTGAAAGTAAAAATACTGAAAACAGTATTGATGATGCTTGGGACTTTGCTAATTTATATGACAATGAGCAAGGTGACTACTTCAAGTTATCAGGTCGATTACAACTAGACTCTGCTTGGGTTGATAGTGATCAAGGTGATTATAACGATACTTCATGGCGTCGTTTTCGCTTCGGATTTAAAGGCAAAACAGGTGAATTTACCTATGCGCTTGAGGCAGATATTAACTTAAACAATTCATTAGATGAAGCTTATAATCGTTTAACCGATGCCAATATCGCTTGGTCACTAGATAAAAACACTCAACTTAAGTTCTTAAAACAATCTACTGGTTTTACCTTAGACGGTAAAACATCATCTAAGAAGCTACTAACCCCACAACGAAATAACCTAACCAATAACTTATGGTTTACTTCAGAGTATTTTACTGGTGTAAGCGTAAAAAGTAAGCTGGCTGATGATTGGTCATATAAAACAGGCATATTTTCTAGTGATGGCTCAGATGAAATATCGATTAGCGATGCCAGTTACTTCGCCATGTTTTCAACCGCTAAGAAATTAGCTAAAAATAATCTTTGGGATAAAGGTGAAGTAAGTTTCGATTATGTTTATAACGATACTCACGAAGATGGTAATACCCGCAACTTCTCACAAGTAATTAGTACCTCTAGTAAATTTAAACAAAATGACTGGGGTTTTCAAAGTGATATATCTTGGGGTAAAGGTGATTTAGGCCAGAGTGATCTTTTTGGTGTTGTTGTTATGCCAACGTACCAGCAAAGTGAAAAAATTCAGTGGGTTGCTCGTTATACCTATTTAAGTAGTTCAGAAGATAATGGCGTTCGTTTAGGCCGTTATGACAGCAGAGTAGTTGATGAGCATGGTCAAAGCAGCGTAGATGGTGAGCGTGGTGATAAGTACCAAGAAGTTTATGCTGGAGTTAACTGGTTTGTAAACGACCACAAATTAAAGTTTCAAGCTGGCTTACAATACGCAAAAATGGATGATAACGCCAATGATGGTGGTGCGTATGATGGCTGGAATTTCACTGTAGCTATACGTAGTTACTGGTAAAGTTTTTAAGAACATCACAAATAAAAAGACCGGATTGCTTTGAGCAATTCGGTCTTTTTTTATGCTTTAATACTTATAAAGGCATTAACACTACAATCTAATGTTATACCAAGTTGGTTAAGGTCTTTACCATTCAGCCAGAATTAAAGAGCTTAATGGCAAGGCATTAATTAATAATAATGGTTATGCCCTTACCTATTCATTAAATTATATTAAAGTACTGTGCTATTTAATAAGCGAGTCATTATATTAAGAACACTTTTTTAACTATTTTTGAGCCTTTACCTTAACCAAATAAATCGCCCAACTTATCTTTCAACTTATCTTTGGCTTTATTTTTTACTTTATCTTCCAGTTTTTTCTGCTGTTGCTTAACAATATCGGAATTCTTTAAATCAGCCAGCGCTTTATCGGTATCTGTTAATAAAGCTTCCAGATCAAGCAACTCTGCTGTTTGACTATCACCTAACTTCAGCGCATTAACTAACTTGTCATTTAGACCTTTATTTATTTTCTGCTTAAAGTCCCCTAACTTACCGGCAACCTGTTGTTTAAAAGCGCCTGTTAGTGCCTCATTTAAAGACGAAGCAATAGTAAAGCTTGGTTTATTAAGTTTACCATTTACGCCAACATCAACGGTCAAACTGTCTAATGAATTAATCGTTTCAAGTAATAACTTAGTGATTTTAGAGTTAGCCTGACCATGGTAACTCGCTTGGTTAAGCAATAAATGATTAGCTGCGATAATTTTATTATTAGTCAACTTGAAGCTACCTGTAGCATCAAGTTTTGCCGAACTAAGTGATAGCGTTAACGCCTTGCTGTTAGTTAATGGAGCATTTGATAATAGTCTATCTTTTGCGAGCCATTTACCACCAGCATTAAACTCCCCCGACTGGGTTACGTTAAATTTGCTATTTAACTTAAGCTCGCCATTATCTACTGAACTAATATCAATAAGACTATCTTTGCCTCTAAGCCAGTGTTGGTGTGTTAACTCACTGCCTTTTATGGTGACTGCCCCTTGTTCAAGCTGAACTGAGAATAATGCCTTTTTGATTAATACTGATGGTAACGGGGTTTCTTCTTTGAAATAAACAAAACGCCCCTTAGCATGAGACTTTTGTTCGCTAACGGTACCATCATCTTTCATATTTTCCAGTAAAGGAGAGATATAATCATAGGCCCATTGCGCCTTTTCTACATACTCCCAAGCTTGCTCTCCAAAAAGAATATGAGCAAAATCTTCTGTATCAAGACTTTCTAGTTGGTAGGTTTTTTCTATTTGTTGCCAATCTTTATTCGGGGCATCTTTTAGCTGCTTAACTTGCTTCGATAATAATTTTTTACTGTCTAATACTTGCTGCTTAGCTTTTTTAACGAACGCCTGATCTGTCTTAAATTCAGCTTTAATTTTATCAAACTCAGTTTTTATTTTTTCTATGTCAGCTAAGGAGCTCACTTTCATTTTACCTAGTGCTTTGACTTTATCTTGATAAGACTTAAGCTTTTCCTTAGTAGGTAATTGTGTTTTCAGAGCGTTAAGCTTAGCCTGCTCAACCTCATAACTTTCTTGTAATTGAGTGGTCGCTTTAACCGTTAATAAATTACTGTCATTAAGTAAGGTTTTAACATCAGGTAACTGCATATCTACTTCGGGTAACATTGCTTTTGCTTGGTCAGATAAGCTTTCTTTTTCGTCACTGCTTGATGCATCATCAAGATAGACTTTACCAGCATTAGATCTAGCACTTGAAAAAGCAAGTTGACTTACTTCGAGCTCTTCAATAATAATTTTACCAAACAAGTATTGCCAAATATCAACACCCGCCGTAGCACGCTCAAAACTGAATACGTTTTGTGTAGGCATTTCTTTGTCGGTAACTTGCAAATCTAGAACACTTATTTGTAAAGGCGAGTATGCCAGCTTTACTTCACCAACATTCACTTCAGCGCCAAAAGCGCTTTCAGCTGAGCTTACAATCGCTGTTTTAACTAAGCTTTCTGCAAATAGGTATAGTATTCCAGCAACTAAAGCACTTAAAACAATAAAGGCAACCATGCCTTGCCAACGAATAAAACGAGCCATTATAGGCCTCCTTTAGTTAGGCTAGATTCACCTGCAAAACTGCTATATAGGTTATAAAACTTAGATGCTTTTAATGCTTTAACAATTCTAAATTTCTCAAAGAAGGACATGATATGTACTCGATACTTCTCAATGATTAATTTACTGACAAAATATATTGGCACGCATAAGGCGGCGCCTAAAACAAATGCGCCTAATATATAGGTGTGATGCCAGTGGGCTAATTTAAACAAACTAAATTGATATAATGAGGTAAAGAAATCAGTCAAACCAGGCTGGGTAAGTATAGACTCACCTACCTGAACAATGACTGGTGATAATAAATAACTCAGACCAGAGAAAAAGCCAACCGAGAGAATAAAGCTGCCTAAATGCACACGGATAATTAGCACAAAAAAGATTATAATAATGTTGTGTAACGTTAAAATTGGCGATAAACCAACGATAAAGCCTAATGCAATGGCTAACGCTATTTGTCTAATTGAACTATCACTATTTAAGGCATGGAATAGCTTTGCAAGTAAAGTTAACATGTCACCTCCTGTTAATATGTTTGAATATGTTTGATATTAATATCAAAAAAATGAACTGAACCGCTTAACTTTCTTTACGGGTAAAAACCCAATCGTTATCTTTAGACATAGCTTGGTTATATTGATAACCCGCTAAATCAAATGTTTTGATTTGCTCTGCAGACGTTAATTTGTTTTGAATAATATAACGCGCCATCAGCCCGCGCGCTTTTTTAGCAAAAAAACTGATGATTTTATACTGACCATTTTTCCAGTCTTTAAACGTTGGTGTGATTACCGTACCGTTTAATAATTTTTTCTTTACTGATTTAAAATATTCAGTTGAGGCCAGATTTATAAGGACATCATCATTGTTATCACTTAACGCTTTGTTAAGTTCATTAGTGATTATTTCGCCCCAAAACTGGTATAAGTTATCGCCGCGACTATTACCAAGCTTACAGCCCATTTCTAAACGGTATGCTTGCATTAAATCAAGTGGCTTTAATAAACCATATAAACCTGACAGAATTCTAAAATTTTTCTGAGCAAAATCAAAGTCGTCATCACTAAAAGATTGAGCATCAAGCCCAGTGTAGACATCGCCATTAAAACTTAATATCGCTTGCCTTGCGTTATCTTGGGTGAAAGGCATTGACCATTCGCCAAAACGCGCGGCATTTAATCCTGCCAATTTGTCGCTTAGTTTCATCAAACTTGCGATTTCACTTGGTGAAAGCTTAATACAGTCATCTATTAATAATTTGCTTTGTTCAAGCAAGTTGGGTTGACTAAATTTATCTGTAGCCAGTGGGGATTCAAAGTCTAATTTTTTCGCTGGTGAAACAACAAGTAACATATCTTTAAGCCGATTTTAGTGAGTACTTAATAACCCGTAATATATCATAAGGTTTGAGCAGTTTAATAGGGTTTAATCACCTATACCCGCTCCACTTGAGGATGCTCGTTTCAGGAAAGCTGAGCGAATCATAATCTAGGCACATTTTTTTGTTAAGGGTCATTCCCTTAAAAACAAATGTAACGACAAGTATGTTTTGCTCAGCTTTCCCCAAATGGCTGGTTTATAAACGCTTTAAGCTACGTTATTGGTTTCGACAATAGAATAACTATTCTCTTCAATCAATGTCTTGCCTAAAGGCGTTTATAATTCCAGCTGAATCCTGCATCTTCAAGCGGAACGGGTATATACCATTTGGCCTATTTTTCATGTTTGGCGTAACTTACAAACAAAAAAACAATAAATTGTTAAATATGACGCAATAAAGAGTGCTTTTTTATTTTTATGTTGTAATATTTCACCAGCTACATTTTCTACCGAATTTAGAAACATTCAGTAATCAATTTTCCAGAGTAATAATAAGGTAACGCCATGACAAACTCTTCTTCACAGCTTGCACAATTAAAACAAATGACCACAGTTGTGGCTGACACAGGTGACATTGAGGCGATAGCAAAATTCCAACCTCAAGATGCAACCACCAACCCATCACTTTTATTAAAAGCTGCTTCTTTAGAAAGCTATCAGGGACTAGTAAAAGACTCTGTTACATGGGCTAAAACACAATCTGATGATGCACAACAGCAAGTAGTTGATGCTGCGGATAAATTATCAGTGTTAATCGGGCTAGAAATTTTAAAAATTGTCCCTGGCCGTATTTCTACTGAAGTCGATGCCCGCTTATCTTTTGATACAGCCGCCTCAATTAGCAAAGCACATAAGCTTATTGCCATGTACCACGAAGCTGGCATAAGCAACGATAGAATTTTGATTAAACTTGCTTCTACTTGGGAAGGTATTAAAGCCGCAGAGCAACTTGAACAAGAAGGTATTAACTGTAACTTAACGCTATTATTTAGTTTCGCACAAGCCCGTGCCTGTGCCGAGGCAGGTGCTTACTTAATATCACCTTTTGTTGGCCGTATTCTTGATTGGTACAAAAAAGATACTGGCCGAAATGACTATGCAAGTGATGAAGATCCTGGTGTTGTTTCAGTAACCAGTATTTATAACTATTACAAGCAGCAAGGGTTTAACACTGTTGTAATGGGGGCTAGCTTTAGAAATATTGGTGAGATCCTTGAGTTAGCTGGCTGTGACCGTTTAACTATTAGTCCACCATTAATGGATGAATTGGCGAGTAGCACTGAAACTATAATACGAAAATTGACTCCTAGTGATGCTAGCGCAAAACAAGAAGTTGCTTTAAGCCAAGCACAGTTTCGCTGGTTGATGAATGAAGATGCTATGGCAACAGAAAAACTTGCTGAAGGTATACGTAATTTTGCTATTGATCAGGTCAAACTTGAGAAGCAATTAGCAGCTATGCTCTAGCAGATTTTTTATTTTTCGTACATAAATCGATTATTTTGAACGCATATTTTATAAAAAATATGCGTTTTTTCGTTTTAATGACTTAAAAACTGTGTTAAATATGATACTGAGCTTAACGGCTTAACATAGATGAGGCATTTGTTTTTCGATGTGATGGTAAAAATAAGGGGCACTTAATGGATAAGATAAACCAAGTTTTCAAATCAACAAATCAAGTAGCAAAAAAGCGCGCAACAAAAACTAAAATGAAATGGCGTGAAATAGAGTCTGTTCGGGATAAATTTCAGTTAGAAAAAGATCTACGCATGTACGAAGACTCTTTAGAACATATGTTAGAAGAGTTCTAGCCTGATAAAATAGTTAATAATAAAACCAGGTAAACATAAAGCCCAGCTCGCTGGGCTTTTTTATGTCTGTATTTTATCAGCCAACGAAGTAACTAGTTGACAAAATTCAAACATGCGTTTAAATTCTGTCTTCACCTTTATTTATAATATAAGTCTATGTCAAAAAGCGTCATAAATTTTGCCCACGCAAATGGTTTCCCTACAGGTAGTTATCAAACATTATTTAATTACCTGCCTGACAAAATGCAAGTTATCGCATTAGGTAAATATGGGCATGATCCGAAGAAGCCCATTAACCATAATTGGCAAGCGCAAGTCGAAGAGCTGATTACTTATGTGGAGGGGCAACAAGTAGATGGTAATAAAGTCATTTGCCTAGGTCATTCATTTGGCGGTGTCATCTCTTTTATTGCCTGCTGCCAAAGGCCTGATTTGTTCAAAGGGCTAATCATGCTCGACCCACCAGTACTAAGCGGAGCGGGCGCCCTAGCGGCTAGGCTATTGAAGAAAACAAAGTGGATAGATAAGTTTAGTCCTGCCGGACGAGCTAAAAATCGTCGTAGCCATTGGCCATTGGGCTTTGATATTGGCTCAAGTTTTGCTCAACGAAAACTGTTCAAAGCATTTGATAGTCGCTGTTTAGGTGATTATATAACCTACGGTGTTTGTGAGCGTAACGATCAATTAGAGTTAGTCTTTGATGCTCAAGTTGAAGCGAGTATTTTTAGAAATATTCCTTCAAACTTATCCAGTTATAAAAATAAATTAACCATACCTGCAACCTTGATTTATGGTGAAAACACCGATGTATTCCCTCATCATATCTTTCGCCGCTTTATCAAACTCAATAAACATATCAAATTACAAACAACGCCTGGTGGTCATATGTTCCCACTAGAGAGCCCTGAACAAACCGCTAAATTAATTGCTGAAATTGTCGAAAGCTTCCCTGATGATTAACCTCTCTACCATCAATTATTAAGCATAAAAAAACGCAGCATGAGCTGCGTTTTCAATATCAGTTAATTAGGATCTAAACAATAATCAACAGAATAATATTTAATACGTAAGCTTATTGGTAAAAGAACAAGGCGCTTGCACAGAGCTGACGTTAGTCAGTGAGTACATGCAATGAAGTTATTTTACCTAGAAGCAAAGGTATTAATTATTATTGGCCTTTAACTTCAGAGAGACCGTTGAATATAGCCTTATCGCCTAGGAACTCTTCAATACGTAGAAGTTGGTTGTACTTAGAAACACGGTCAGAGCGACATAAAGAACCAGTCTTGATTTGACCTGCTGCTGTACCTACCGCTAAATCAGCAATAGTTGCATCTTCAGTTTCACCTGAACGATGAGAGATAACAGCAGTAAAACCAGCATCTTTAGCCATTTTTATAGCCGCTAACGTTTCAGTTAGTGTACCAATTTGGTTAAATTTGATTAAGATAGAGTTACCAATACCGTTTTCAATACCACGCGCTAAAATCTTAGTATTGGTAACGAATAAATCATCACCAACGATTTGAACTTTATCGCCTAATAAATCAGTTTGGTATTTGAAACCATCCCAATCTGACTCGTCTAAGCCGTCTTCAATTGAAACAATTGGGTATTCTTTACAAAGCTCGCCTAAGAAATCAGAGAATTCGTTCGCTGTGAATTGCTTACCTTCGCCAGTCAGGTCATAAATACCTTTGTCTGCGTCGTAAAATTCAGATGCAGCACAATCCATTGCTAAGGTAACATCAGTACCTAATTCGTAACCAGCAGCTTCAACAGCTACTTTAATTACAGCTAATGCTTCAGCATTTGATGCTAAGTTAGGCGCAAAACCACCTTCATCACCAACAGAAGTACTCATACCTTTTGAAGATAATACTTTTTTAAGTGCGTGGAAGATTTCAGCGCCCATACGTAATGCTTCACGGAAGCTTTTAGCGCCAACAGGTTGAACCATAAACTCTTGGATATCAACGTTGTTATCAGCATGTTCACCACCATTGATGATGTTCATCATTGGTAATGGTAAAGAGTAAACACCTGGAGTACCGTTTAAGTCTGCGATGTGTTCAAATAATTGAACTTTCTTTTCATTGGCAGCCGCTTTTGCTACTGCTAAAGAAACAGCAAGAATTGCGTTAGCGCCAAATTGTTCTTTGTTTTCTGTGCCATCTAAATCAATCATGATTTGATCAACATTAGCTTGCTCTAATGCGCTTTGACCGATAAGCGCGGCTTGAATGTTAACGTTTATTGCTGCAACAGCTTTTAATACGCCTTTACCTAAGTAACGAGCTTTATCGCCATCGCGTAATTCTAATGCTTCACGTGAGCCTGTAGATGCACCAGAAGGAGCAGCAGCGCGGCCCCATGCGCCAGATTCTAGGTATACATCGGCTTCAACCGTTGGGTTACCACGAGAGTCCATAATTTCACGAGCAATTATCTTACTAATATTTGACATTATTATTCCTACTAATTTTTATGACGCTCAAACAAAGTGCTGAGCAATAAAGTTAATTTAAATTTTGTTATGGTTGCTTACGATACATTTACTGGCAACCTAGCTTTTCTGCTAAACATAAAGCAAAAACCGCAGCAATAGCTACGGTTTTAGTTAATGGTTTTTCTTAGCTTTTCTGCAGCTCAAAACTGGCGGCAATAAAGCTTTCAAATAGCGGGTGACCATCACGTGGAGTTGAATTAAACTCTGGATGGAATTGACCTGCAACAAACCATGGGTGATCAGCTATCTCAATCACCTCGACTAAACTCTTATCAGACGATAAGCCCGAGAAAATTAAACCAGCTTTGCTCAATTGTTCTCGGTAGTTATTATTTACCTCAAAACGATGACGATGTCTCTCATTGATTGTTTCACTGCCATATACGTCGCAAGCCTTGGTACCTTTCACCAAGTGGCACAATTGTGAACCTAAACGCATAGTTCCGCCTAAATCTGATTGCTCATTTCGGTATTCAACCTGACCTTCTTCATCCAACCATTCGCTGATTAGACCTACCACTGGGTGTGGTGTTTCCGCATTAAACTCAGTACTGTGAGCATCAGTTAAACCAGCAACATTACGAGCAAACTCTATCAAGGCTACTTGCATACCTAGACAGATACCTAAATAAGGAACTTTGTTTTCACGCGCGTATTGTGCAGTTAAAATTTTGCCTTCAACACCACGTTCACCAAAACCACCTGGTACTAAAATAGCATCTAGGTCTGCTAAAATTTCAACGCCTTTAACTTCAACATCTTGTGAGTCAATATATTTAATATTTACTGTCACTTGATTTTTAAGGCCTGCGTGTTTTAACGCTTCATTTACTGATTTGTAGGCATCCGGTAATTCAATATATTTACCTACCATACCGACAGTTACTTCACCGATAGGATTTGCTTCATGATAAAGAACTTCTTCCCATTCAGTTAGGTCGGCCTCTGGTACATCTAAACCAAAGCGCTTAACAACTATTTCATCTGTGCCTTGTGCTTTTAATAATGCAGGGATCTTATAGATGCTATCTACATCACGCATTGATACTACCGCTTTCTCTTCAACGTTAGTGAATAGAGAAATTTTAGCGCGTTCTGAATTAGGGATAGCACGATCTGAACGACATACTAAAATGTCAGGAAAAATACCAATCGAACGTAAATCTTTCACTGAATGCTGTGTTGGTTTAGTTTTTATTTCACCGGCGGCAGCTAAATATGGCACTAAGGTCAAATGCATAAACATAGCACGATCACGCCCTACCTCTAATGCTAACTGACGAATAGCTTCTAAGAAAGGCTGTGATTCCATATCACCTACGGTACCACCAATTTCGACCATGGCGATATCGTACCCTTCAGCACCTTCAATAACACGACGTTTAATATCGTTAGTAATATGAGGTATAACCTGAATTGTTGCGCCTAAGAATTCACCTTTACGCTCGCGCGCTAAAACATCTTGGTAAATACGACCTGAGGTAAAGTTATTACGTTTAGTCATTTTGGTGCGAATAAAGCGCTCGTAATGGCCTAAATCAAGATCAGTTTCTGCGCCATCTTCGGTAACAAAAACTTCGCCATGTTGTATTGGGCTCATGGTACCTGGATCAACGTTAATATACGGATCAAGTTTTAGCATGGTAACTTTTAAACCACGCGCTTCAAGAATTGCGGCAAGTGATGCTGCAGCAATACCTTTACCAAGAGACGATACTACACCGCCAGTTACAAAAATATATCTAGTTGTCATGTTTACACCGATGTCAGAAGAAACAGAATTTTGTGCTTAATTTGTTAATATTTATAAACTTTATTTCAAAATATTTTTTATATTTGACGATATACTTATGTATTAAAGAGAACTTAAACACAGTATTAACGTAAATATTAAGTAGTTGAAATAGGAGTTTTGTCAAACAAGCAGGACGGGGAAGTATTATACGTAAAAGCTCATACCAATTCAATCAAGTTTGCTCTTACTCAGCGATAATTTAACATGCCTATGCGGGATGTCCTGTGTATATATCAACATACTGCATAGGCATGTTAATTAATCCTTTGGTATTACTCTAGCCAGATTTATTTTTTATTCGTAGCAACGTATAATAAAGCAACTTTAGTTAATTAAACTGAGATCGATTTTAAGATGACTTGTGAAAATTTAAGCAACACCTTATCCGCCATTGACGAAATTAATCGTCAAGACCCTAATACAATATTAGCTAACGGTAATAGCCAAGCAAAAGAACTCGTTTATGGCCAACAAATGACTGCTTGTCTAAAGCAATATTGGCCTGAGGCAAATGAGCTATTACAAATAGCTGTTCGAGCACAGCATATTAAACGTTGGCAGCTAAAACGTACTGAGTTCGCTGAAGGAAAAGCTGGATACTACCAATGGCGAATTGCCCAAGGTAAGTTTCATGCAGAGCTAACGGCAAGCATTATGCTTAAACAAGGATTTACAAATGAAGAAGCTGAACAATGCGCCAGTATTATTAGAAAAGAAAACCTGAAAACAAATAGTGATAGCCAAACCTTAGAAGATGTAGCTTGTTTAGTTTTTCTGATGCATTATTTTGATGAGTTTGCCGCTAAGTATACTGAGCAAGATAATGAAGCAAAGATTGTTCGTATAGTGCAGTTAACTTGGAATAAGATGTCTGATGAAGCACATGATATTGCTTTAAGTTTAACGTTACCTGAACATTTAGGTGTGATAGTTACAAAGGCACTTTCTTAATATTTGCCTTAACGGCAACCTTAGTCATCACCTGATAGACTAAAAATGACAATGCAGACTTCTCAACTTCGTACTTTTAATATTAAAGCTAGAGGGTCTGCCCAATTTACTTACCAGTATGTCGTGTAGTTATTTACTCTCAGGCAAGCGCACTAAGAAAATAAACGGACCAATAACTAAGGCAACGACCAGTGCTGTAAGTGCAAGGCTTTGCAACATAAAAGCCGACCAGCATACCGAGAGGATCATTGTTAATAAGGCAATACGTTTAGCTTTTCTAGGAATACTGCGGTACTTTTGCCAATCATGAATTAATGGCCCAAAGGTTTTATTGGCTAAAAGCCTTCGCTGCATTTCAGGTGAAGATTTAGCAAAACAAGCCGCTGCCACCAATAAAAATGGTGTTGTAGGCAAAATAGGTAGTACAACACCTAAAATGGCTAATCCGACAAATAATATTCCCGTTACTTTTAGAACTAACACTTTACCTTTATTTCCTACTTGGGCTAACTGGTATTCCATCAAGTAATAACTCCCTTTGCTTATAAAGCATAAGTGAAAAAATATTCACCTCAATAGAAAACAGGCATACCATTAAAGATGGCGTTACCTAAATTTTGAGGTGTTATTGGTATCACGACTTTTTCGAATCAAGGCATTGTCAGCTAACATTGAGTCTTTCTGATTAGTCAATGATTTTGCTAACCGGTCATAAAGCAAAACATTAACCGTTGCCGCTAGATTCATACATCCTATCGTTGGCACATAAACAACATCATCTGCTATATCAATGACGTCTTGTTTTACCGAGCTATCTTCTGGACCGAAAATATAAACAGCTTGCTCTGGATGAACAAAGTGTGGCAACGGTGTTGCACCTTCTACCAAGTCTACACAAATTATTTTAGCAGACGATGGAATACTTTCCAGTGAGTCTTTGATATTTATAAAACTTTCTACTTGCAATAAAGGTATTTTATCTCGCATGTTGAAGGTATCAGTTTGTAATGTGTGTTTATGATACTCCGCCGCTTTTGCATATCGATTACCATTATAAATGATTTGATCCGCCTGATAACACCCCGCGGCACGCATTACTGCTCCAACATTAGTGGGTGTTTTTGGGTTAGTTAGCGCTATGGTAACGTGGGCTTTATTTAGTTCGTTTTTTTCAGTCATTTTCTCGGTCAAGTGTTCAGTCATATTCAATGTCTTATTTCTGGTCATGCAAGTATAGAAGAAACTTCTTATACTTGCTTTTCTTGGATTTTAACTTGCTGCCAATAACTTTCTAATTCAGCTAAGTCATGTTCAGTAAAGGATTTACCTGATTGATTTACTTGCTCTTCAACGCCAACAAAACGCCGGCTAAACTTTTTATTCGCTTGGCGAAGCAGCGTTTCAGGGTCTTCTTTGGCGTGACGACATAAGTTTACTACTGCAAACATTAAATCACCTATTTCTTCACCTAACGCTTTTCTATCAATAGTATCAGCTTCTAATTCGTCCTTAACCTCTTGCACTTCTTCTTCAATTTTAGCGAAAACATCTGTCACGTTGTCCCAATCAAAACCGACATGAGAACATCGTTTTTGAATTTTTGCCGCTTGAGACAAAGCGGGTAAATTTTTAGGGATATCGGCCAATATACTTAAATTAGTCAAATCATCTAGGTCAGCGTTATTCCCCGCCTTTTGCTGTCTTTCTAATGCCTTTTCATTTTCCCAATTGGCTTTAATTTCTTCATCTGTTTGTAAACTTGCCTGAGCAAATACGTGAGGATGACGCCTGATAAGTTTTTCACAAATTGCAGCGATAACACTATCAAAGTCAAAGTATTGCTGCTCTTTACCCAGTTGGCTATAAAAAATCACCTGAAAGAGTAAGTCACCAAGCTCCTTCTCAAGCTCGACAAAATCACCTTGTTCGATAGCATCGACAACTTCATATGCTTCTTCTAAAGTGTGACTTGTTATAGAAGCGAAATCTTGCTTGATATCCCACGGACACCCCGTTTCAGGGTCACGTAACTCAGACATAATCCAACGAAGTTTGTTTATTGAGGCTTGTTCATTTAGCATTTTAGTTACTTCTTTTCACTTGTTTCAGTTGTATCGGTTTTGATGCGTCAGCTTGTTCAGGTACAGAGAAAAGACTAAAGTCGTCTTACCTGTGTAACATCATCTATTTGGCGTAGTTTGTCTAAAACTCGCGTTAATAACTCACTACTAGCTACTTCTAACTTTAGGTTCATGCTCACGGTTTGTTTTACTTTATCGGTATTACTTTCCATTCCAACAATGCTTACTCTTTCGTTGGCAATAATAGTAGAAATATCGCGTAATAAGCCTTGTCTATCGCTGCCAATTATTTGTGCTGAAGCTTGGTAACTTTGTTTATCCTCAGCTCCCCATTGCACTTCAACTAACCGCTCCGATTGTAAATTCAGAGCATTAGCTAATTGCTCACAGTCTTGACGATGTACAGAGATACCACGTCCTTGGGTAATAAAACCTGAAATAGCATCTCCAGGTACAGGTTGGCAACACTTCGCCATATGGGTAAGTAAATTACCCACGCCAGAAACAGTAATACCATTATCATCTTGCGCTAATGCTTTACTCATTGAGCTTTGTTTAACTAAACTCTGTGGATCTATTTCAGGCGGTGGCTTTAATTTACTCTCAAGCTGGGTAAAGTGATTAACAACTTGCTGTAACCGTGCGTTACCAGTACCTATCGCAGCATAAAGATCATCAACAGTTTTCATATTGAAACGTTTTGCCGCAGTTAATAAATCTATTGTGGCAAGGTCATGTTTTGCAATTTCACTGTCAAATAGCTCTTTTCCTTGGACAATATACTTATCTCTATCTAATAATTTAAAGAAGTGCTGAACTTTAGCGCGAGCACGGGAAGAGTATATATAGTTTAAATTAGGATTAAGCCAATCTCGGCTCGGGTTTGGTTGTTTGCTTGTTAGTACCTCTACTTGATCACCTGTTTGCAGTTGATGAGTAAAAGGCACAATTTTGCCAAACACTTTAGCGCCAATACAACAATGGCCTACATTAGAGTGAATATAATAGGCAAAGTCTAAGGGCGTTGCCCCCATAGGTAAATCGATAACATCGCCACTTGGGGTGAATACATAAATCCTGTCTTCAAAAACCTGACTCCGTAATTCATCAAGTATCTCACCACTCTCGCTAACATCATCTTGCCATTGCAATATTTTTCTAAGCCAACCAACCTTGTCGTCGAAGCTGTTAGTTTTACCGCTCGCTTGACCTTCTTTATAACGCCAATGCGCAGCAACACCTAGCTCTGCATCATCATCCATTTGCTTAGTTCTAATTTGTACTTCGACCGATTTCCCTTCTGGTCCTAATACCACGGTATGTATAGATTGATAACCATTAGCCTTAGGTGTTGCGACATAATCAGAAAATTCTTTTGCAATATGCTGCCACTCGGTATGAACTATGCCCAAGGCAGAATAACAATCTTGTACTTTTTCAACGACAACACGCACAGCACGCACATCAAACAGCTGTTCAAAATCAAGTGACTTTTGCTGCATTTTCTTCCAGATGCTATAAATGTGCTTAGGACGACCATAAACTTCGCCATTTATAGCTAAAGTAACCAATTCACTGTTTAAATGACCAACAAAGCTGGCCATGTATTGCTCTCGCTCTAATCTCGTTTCATCTAAAAGCTTGGCAATTTTTTTATAAACTTGCGGGTGAAGGTAACGAAATGAAATATCTTCCAGCTCCCACTTTAATTGCCCTATTCCTAAGCGGTTAGCTAACGGGGCATAAATATTAGCGCTCTCTTTGGCGGCCAAGACCCGTGTTTCTTCATCACTATTTTTCTTTTCGCGTAAATCACATAAACGTTCTGCTAGTTTGATCACTACAGCGCGTACATCATCAACCATGGCTAATAACATACGGCGAATATTATCTATGTTTTGTGGCGCTTGATCGTTGGATTGATTGCTTTGTTGACGAAGCGCTTTAATCGCTGCCATCTGTTCAACCCCTTGGCAAAGCATCAAGATATCTTTAGAAAACTGTTCTTTAACAAATTCTATACCAATAACATTGTTTGCTAATAGGGGAGAAAGAAAAGCAGCAACTAACGAATCAGCATCGAGATTTAAACCACTTAAAATCTCAACCATTTCCATGCTTTTATTCAGTAACTCGAGCTTCAGCGAATTTTCCTGCTGATAATAGCCGGACACCTGTAACCATAAAGCTGACAAAGCGTTAACTTTAACATCAGTTAACGCTAAACCAATTAGCCATTGCTCAAAGCTTTGCACTGTTGTTTGATGTGATTTACGTACGGAAACCATAGGTATCCCTTTATCTTGGAAAACTGCTAAATATTATCGAGTAAACAATACCATAGTCTCTACATGCTTTGTTTGTGAAAACATGTCCATGAGTGATATTTTCTCAAGCTTATAACCCTGAGAAACAAGAACGGCACTATCTCTTGCTAACGTTGCCGGATCACAGCTGACATAAAGCACACTAGGTATCTTTAATTCCGCAATTTGTCTCACGGCTTCTTGTGCACCGGCTCTGGCAGGATCAAGTAATACCTTGTCAAAAGTATCTCCTTTAGCCCATGACTCTAGCAGCCAATGGCTGTTCAAATCGGCTTGATAAAATTTACAATTATCAAAATCATTAACTTGAGCATTACGTATAGCTTTATCAACCATGCCTTGAACGCCCTCAACACCAATAACACATTTTGCATATTTTGCCAGCGCTAGGCTAAAATTTCCAAGGCCGCAAAACAAGTCGAGCACATTATCGGTAGATAAAACATTTAACCAAGCTAATGCTTGATTAATCATGGCATTATTAACCTGATGGTTAATTTGAATAAAATCACTACTGGAAAAATATATGTTACTACTATCAGCTAATTCATAAGAGAGTACCGTAGGGATGTTCTCCTTAAGGCTAATAAGGGGTAGTTGCTTGTCCCCATCATCAATGATGACATGCCAGTTATTTTTCTGAGCAGATGATTGCCAAAGCCCAACATCAGTCTCACTCATAGCCCTTATTTGACGAACAATGACAACAATTTTATCAGTTATTTTATTGTCCGAATTTATATCAATAATATCGGCTTGAATCACTTCTATATGGCCAATAGCCGATTTTACGGTTAGTTGGGCTAATAGCTTTTTGAGCAAGGGGAAAATAGCATTCAGTGGCTCAACTAAAACAGGGCACGATTTTATTGCCGCTAACTGATTGGTCGATTTTTGTCTAAAGCCAATGGTCGCTTGAGACTTTTTGTCAAATTGTACCCCTATGCGTGCTTTACGGCGGTAATGCCAGGGACTACTTTTTATTGCTGCTTGCCAAGGTAACGCTGAAGTATCAATTTTATCAGTCAAGTCTTGGGGGCTGAAACTTCGAGAGAATAAATCAGTAATTTTTTGTTGCTTAAAGAGTAGCTGCTCTTCCAAGTCAAGCATTTGCAAGTCACATCCACCACAAATACCAAAATGCTGGCACTTAGGTATTGCACGACTATCACTCTTTTTGTTTATTGAGATAAGCTTAGCGCGAGAATATTTACTCTTTTGTTCAATAACCTTCACCTCAACAACTTCATTGGGTAAAGCGCCGGCAATAAAAATAGGTTTGTTCTGCCAGCGGGCGACACCTACACCGTTCATATCAAGTTTATCAACAGTAACAGTCAATAGCTGAGGTAACGCTTTTGGTTTTACTGCTGCTTTAAAATAATTTGCCATTTTCACCCTAAATTAACGCTGATTTTATTAACTAATGCTTACTTTGAAGTAACTTCGCTATCTATACCCAAGCGACTTCAATATGCTCGTTTCAGGACATCTGAGCGATTCATGACCAAGGCGCGTATGTAATTAATGGTTGTTCCCTTAATTACATACGCAACGATGAACATGGTTTGCTCAGGTGTCCCATAAAGGCTGGTTTAGAAACGTTTTAGGCTACGTTATTGATTTCGACAAGGGAACAACCATTCTCTTCAATCAATGCCTAACCTAAAGGCGTTTCTAATTCCAGCTGAATCCTGCACCTTGAGGTGGCTTGGGTATATACCCGTTGCCATTCAAGATGTTTTTTTCAGAGTGCTTCTTTGATTGGTAACGGGTATATACTATAAATTTATAGCAGCTTATGAGATTATTTATGTTAAGTTGGATAATCATCTAGATAGCTATTTATTTCAGTGGGTATTTTACCCTAAATTTATCAAAAAAGTTCAACAAAAAATGCATAAAATAAGCCTGAAAGACTGGGTTATCATACTCACTATTATACCGACTACTTTAATCAGTTTTGGTTTAGCTAGTTATTTTTCTTATAGTAGGTCTGTTGAACTAAATCACTTTATTGAACAACGTGCTAAAAGCATTATTGAACCGATTGCAATTGCCAGTAAAACACCTTTATTGAACAAGAATAGAGTGGAACTTCGTCAGCTAATTGGTTTTACTCACCGAAATCAATCAAGCATTGTAAAAAGTATTGTTATTTTTACCGAAGATAATCAAGTTTTCGTCAGCAGCGCTTACCATGGCGATACCAACTTAATGCGACTTAAAGCTGGTGAGGTATTACCAAGGCACACTACCATTCAAGAAATACCCGATTATATAGTTTTTAGAACTCCCATCATTGATGAAAATTATAGTCGTCAAACTAATACATCAATGACCGATATAGCAAACTCATCATATAATTATACGAATAATAACGCCAAACCTACAACTATTGGCTACATAGCCATGCAAATTGATAAAAGCCATCTTAACTTCCAACAGCAAAGCCAATATATTGTTGCCTTTTCGTTTGCTTTGCTCGGCTCTTTACTTAGCGCTATTTTCGCATTTCGGCTTATTAAAAAAGTAACTAAGCCTATTAACTCTATGGTACAAGCGATTGAACGAATAAGAGAAGGGAAATTAGAGAGTAGAGTCAGTGGCCAGCTCATTGGCGAGTTGAATTTTTTAAAAAATGGTATTAATGCCATGGCACAATCCCTAGACAGTTACCAGAATGAAATGCATGCAAGCATCGATCAAGCCACTATAGACTTACGGGAAAGTCTAGAGCAGTTTGAAATTCAAAATGTCGAATTAAGTATTTCCAAGCGAAAATCTCAAGAAGCCAATAGAGTAAAGTCTGAATTTTTAGCCAATATGAGTCATGAACTACGCACACCGCTTAATGGAGTTATAGGTTTTACCCGACAAGTATTGAAAACGCCACTGACAGAAAATCAACGAGATTATTTACAGACCATTGATCGTTCCGCAAACAACTTATTAACCATCATTAATGATATTCTCGATTTTTCAAAACTTGATGCGGGTAAAATGGTCATTGAGAATATTCCCTTCTCTTTAAGAGAGTCGATTGAAGAAACGGTAATATTATTAGCACCTACCGCTCATAAGAAAAATATTGAATTATCTATCAATATTCCACAAGAATTACCTGATTCCCTTATCGGTGATACGATGCGAATTAAGCAAATAATCACCAACTTAATTAGTAACGCGATAAAGTTCACCCCGAAAGGCTCTGTCTCTGTAGACATTACTAGTGAAGAAGTAGATCAAAAAAATATAAAATTAAAAGTCACAGTTAACGACACTGGTATTGGCATGACTATCAATCAGAAAAAAACTATTTTTGATGCTTTTACCCAAGCAGACCAAAGCATTACCCGATTATATGGTGGCACAGGCTTAGGTTTAGTCATTTGTCAAAAGCTAGCTAAAGAAATGACTGGTGATATAGGTTTCAGCAGCAAAAAAAATCAAGGCTCTAGTTTTTGGTTTACTTTTCAATGTGAAGTTAATGCTATGCCGTTAATGTTGGAGTTAGATAATCAACATTTAGCAAATAAAACAGTACTCTACTTTGAAGAGAACAATCATAGTCGCGAAGCCACTAAAAACATATTAAAGCACTGGAACATGCGAGTTACCAGTGTAATAAATAGGCATCAGTTATCACAAGTACTTTCACATAGTGGTCAAGCCCAAAGCAGTTTTGATTACGCACTGATTGGTCATAACCAAACATCAACCGCCTTGAGTGATTTAAAGAAAACCATTGTCCAGTTACAGCCAATATCAAATAATATACATTTAGCTTTAAATAGCAATTCTCCCAGCCTACAAGAAGCTTTAATTGCAAATGGTGCTATTAGCTGTATGAGCAAGCCTCTAACGCGAAGTGCCTTAAGTAAAGTATTACAACCTACTTGCGAAACTAAAAGTGAAAAACTTACTCTCAATGCTCCTATTGGTAACATCTTGCCGTTAAAAGTCTTAGCTGTTGATGATAATGAGGCTAATTTAAAGTTAATTAAAGCGCTACTGTTAGAGCAAGTAGCTGAAGTTGTTGTTGCCGATAATGGTTTAGCTGCCATTGAGCTGTGTAAAGTAGAAACATTTTCTTTAATCTTTATGGATATTCAAATGCCCGTTATGGATGGCATTAGTGCGCTAAAAGAAATAAGGCTGTTAGATAATAATGATAATACACCTATTATTGCAGTTACTGCACATGCATTAAGTGGAGAAAAAGAGAAAATGCATCAACAAGGCTTTAATGCTTATATGACAAAACCAATAGATGAATCTATGTTACGTCATATCATTTATGAATATTGTGATTTTAATCACTTAGTAAGTCCAGAAAACCCTATCAAAGCAAATAATGCGATTAAAGAAACAGAAGAAATGGATAAGGTGATTGATTTAACCTTAGCACTGAAGCGGAGCGCTAACAAAGCAGATTTAGCTAAAGAAATGTTCTTAGGTTTAGTTGAGAGCTTACCTGAAATTCAAATACACATTCAAGATGCGATTAAAAACGAAGATATTGCTCAAATAAAACGTCTGATCCATAAGCTTAATGGCGCATGTTGTTATACAGGTGCGCCAAATTTAGCTAAAATTACTACTCAGATAGAAACACAATTAAAGGTGGGATTAAATATTGAAGAGCTTGAACCTGAATTTTTTGAGTTTTTCGAACATATAGATCAAGTTCTATGTGCTGTACCAGCCGCACTAAAAGAAATAAGTGCTATGAATTGTTAGATTATACCATTTCAAATAAATCAGGGCAAGGCGCTTGATTGAGTAATAGCTCGCTATTGGGATTGAGAGCAACGCAGACTTGGATTATTTAAACTCGCACAAGTGGGCAATAATTTAATGGAATTGGTATTACTCAAATCAATAAAAGCAACGTGAACTGTTGCTTTTATTGATTGTAATCATTTACTTAGATGGTTTGTAGATATATTGCTATCAAAATTACCTGATAGATGATCACCTGATGATAATGTTAGGTGATGTGTCAATATCACCATCTTCAGAAATGGCGGCGACACCTCCACTACATTGAAGCACAGCTAAGCTATTACCGCTGTCACCATCAATACGAACAAAGGCAATCTCATAGCCGAACTTCCCTAAACTACTCGCAGAAAACTTTTGAGCCAACGATAATTTATTCCACCAAACTGACTGCTCAGGAGCTTCCTTTCTTCGCTCGAGCATTGGTTTTGTCTGTGTTTGCATCATGAATCCTCATCTATTTCTAAACTGAATCCCTTCAGCACCTACTCATTTAAAGTGTAGACTATAATTTAAGTAATGATAAATTAAATGAGTTTTAAAATTTTGGATTATGCTAAACAGTTGAGCTAATAGTTATTAGTTCTTGCTTCTAGCATCAATTGCTTCATATCTCGAACCGCTTTATCTAAGCCATCAATAACCGCTCTTGCGATTATTGCATGGCCGATATTTAATTCGATAATTTCTTTAATGGCAGCAATAGGTTTGACATTGAAATAATTTAAACCATGACCCGCATTAACTTTTAGCCCTAAGCTATGTGCATACTTAATACCTGCAGTAAGACGCTCAAGTTCAATACGCTGTTCTACCTCACAAGCCAGATCAGCGTAGTGACCAGTATGAATTTCTATATAAGGCGCCTTACTGGCAAGTGCTGCATCAATTTGTGCTGTATCAGCATCAATAAATAAACTTACTGCAATGCCCGCTGCCGCGAGTTTCTCTGTCGCTATTGTTATTTTATCCAATTGACCAACAACATCTAAGCCACCTTCGGTAGTCAACTCTTCACGCTTCTCTGGTACTAAACAACAAAAAGCAGGTTTCACATCACATGCTATGGCGACCATTTCATCCGTGACGGCCATTTCAAAGTTCATACGGGTATGTAAGGTCTGCTTTAATACATGAATATCTCGATCTTGGATATGACGTCTATCTTCACGTAAGTGAACAGTTATGCCATCAGCACCTGCATGTTCAGCAACACTAGCGGCATAGACAGGATCAGGGTAATTAGTACCGCGGGCTTGTCTTAGAGTGGCAATATGATCAACATTTACACCTAATAATAATTCAGTCATTTTTTCATCTCTTTTTATTTTTTAATGATTTTTGCCGTTCTATCGCGCTATTAATAACTAATACCAATTGAATTAATGAATACACCACTTAGCGAGAATTAAAAGGTTTAGAGGCAAGGCATTGATTGTAGATAATGGTTATTCCCTTATCAAAATCAATAACGCAGCATGTAAGCCTTTTAAACTCGCCCTTCGGGAGCTCATCAGCAAACTAATAACATCACCAAATGAATGAAATATAGAATGACTATGTTTAATTCATTTGGCTTGTTATAAGCTCGCTCCTGCAGCTCTAAGTTGAGCGATGCATTATTTCAATTGGTATAAACTTTTATGCTTTTTTTTAAAAAAAGTTTACGGCTATTTAACGGTTTATTTCCTAACAACTGGTTAATAACCTGTCGCATTAACAACTTAAAGGTATAACTAACGTCTCCAGTCACTTTATCCTGGTATAGAAACTCTCGCTGGGCAATTTTTTGTAAATGAGTTTTATCAAAATATTGAGTACTATTTTTCGGGGCTGCGCAATATACCGGAACAAAGCCTTGTTCATGTATATATTGAAAATAACTAACATCGTGCTCAAATACGGGGCTGAAGTCAAATGACAAACCTAACTCTTCAAGTAACGCTAGTTCAAATAGGCGTAATTGCGGTGCAATTTCTTCACCTTGGGCCAAGGCCGTTAATGTTGTTTGGTATTGAATGAATAATTGCTGACATGCTATATGCTCTGTTAATAAACGAATGAGTAATTCGTTTATATAAAAAGAGCTAAACAGGCTATTTTTGATTAATGAAAAAGATTTGCTAATTGAGTCAACTTGGGTTATTTGCTTAAAAGCCCCCTGACCTTTCAACGTTAACTTTAGTGGTAAAAAAGGCTGGATTAAGCCTTTTTTTATAGAGCGTTTAGATTGACCTACATAGACTAAGGCGGTCACCTTTCCATCCTGTTCAGTTAATAGGTCAACTAATTGTTGATTTTCACGATAGGGACGACTATGTAAAACAAAGGCTTTTTGTTCAATCATCTACCATATCCCAATTATCCAGAGTAATCATCACCATAACCTAAGCTGCGTAGAGCACGTTCATCATCTGCCCAACCTGATTTTACTTTAACCCAGGTTTCAAGGAAAACTTTACTTTCAAATAAATTTTCCATATCGCGGCGTGCTTCTTGGCCAATAGTTTTTAAACGCTCACCTTTGTTACCAATAACCATACGTTTTTGGCTATCACGCTCAACAAGTATTAAAGCATTGATATGGATAATTCCTTTCTCATCCATTTTAAATTGCTCTATTTCTACAGTGATTGAATAAGGCAGTTCATCACCAGTAAAACGAATTAGCTTTTCTCGAATAATTTCCGAAGCCATAAAACGACTAGAGCGATCGGTAACCTGATCTTCATCAAACCAAAAACCACCTTGTGGAAGTGATGCCATACAAAGTTTATGAATGGTATCAACACCATGACCTTTACTTGCCGAAATTGGCACAATATCTCGGAATTCGTGCATTTCACCTAATTTTTGAAGGTGAGGTAATAACTCATCTTTGTCCGAGATGTTATCTGTTTTATTCACAACTAAAATACACGGTGCACCGCTTTGTTTGACCTTAGACAACACTAGCTCATCATCTTGAGTCCAATGTGTACCTTCAACCAAAAACATGATCAATTCAACCTCGGCAATAGAACTACTTGCAGCACGGTTCATTAATCTATTTATAGCGCGTTTCTCTTCTGTATGTAGACCAGGAGTATCAACCAATATTGCTTGTCTATTTTCTTCAGTCAAAATACCTAAAATACGGTGACGTGTTGTTTGGGGTTTTTTAGACGTTATACTAATTTTCTGCCCTAACAAGGCATTTAATAATGTTGACTTACCAACATTTGGGCGTCCGACAATAGCAATTAAGCCTGCATAGGTATTTGAGGTATCGTTGTTCATAATTTATTTTCTCGTGCTGCTTTTTTTACTTGAGCTGCTTGGGTTACTTTTAGTATGTCGGGGAATTGCTAATTTTGCTTGTTTTGATGGTTTTATTTTTACTTCTTTTTCTTTCTCAATTAAAGCAAGTATTTGTTGGGCTGCTTCTTGCTCAGCTTTACGTCGGCTAGTTCCTTTGGCGACAACAATTTCATTTATCACAGAAGTTTGACAGCGAACAGTAAACTCTTGGTTATGAGATTGTCCAGTGGTATCAATTACTTCATAAGTAGGAAGGGGTATTTTCCTTCCTTGCAGGAACTCTTGCAAACGTGTTTTAGGATCTTTTTGTTCATTACCTGGTTTAATTACGGCTAAACGTTTCTCAAACCAACTTAAGATGAGTGCTTTACAACGTTCAATACTAGAGTCTAGGTACACTGCACCAATAATAGCCTCAATTGCATCTTCTAAAATTGATTCTCGACGATGGCCACCACTTTTAAGCTCTCCTGGCCCTAAAATCAAGCATTCCCCTAAGTCAAAGTCCCGAGCGACTTCAGCTAAAGTGACGCCTTTAACTAAGCTAGAACGCATACGGGTTAGATCACCCTCATCATGTTTTGGAAACTTATCATAGAGCGCTTCAGCAATCACAAAACCTAAAATAGAGTCTCCTAAAAACTCCAGTCTTTCGTTATGAGCACCTTTGGCACTACGGTGAGTAAGTGCTTGAACTAATAATGATGCATCATTAAATTCATAACCAAGTTTTTTGGTTAATCTAGCAAGATTATGAGGATTAATTTTCACGATAAAACTCTTTATGCCATGTAAAAAAAATAGCCATATTAAATAATTGCGCCTATACGATTAAAACGAACACCCGTTGGTAACCAATGAGGTAAAAAGCTATCTTCGCTTCTATCAAAATCAAAACTCATCCAAATGGCTACGGCTTCCCCGACTAGATTATCTTCAGGTACAAAGCCCCAAAAACGGCCATCTAATGAGTTATCTCTATTATCGCCCATAACAAAGTAATGCTTTGCTGGTACCAGAAACTCATCAGTTGCGGTTCCTGATTGTTGAAAATAATGTGAAACTCGAGGTGATGTGTGGCTATCGTTCAAAAGCTGATGACTTTTATTCAACATTTTTGATTCAAATTCATTCATGCCAAATTCAGCATCAGGACCTTCATACTTACCAACAAGGTTTTGCTGTATTTGTTCAAATTCAGGGCACTTATCGTCTGCTTCTGTACAAGCACGCTTAATATAAAGCGATTTATTACGGTAAATAATACGGTCACCGGGTAAGCCAATCACACGTTTAATGTAATCAACTCGAGGGTCTTGTGGATACTTAAAAACAACAACGTCACCATGTTCTGGCAAGCCGTTTTCAATGAACTTGTGCCTGACAACGGGATCTCTTAAGCCGTAATTAAATTTATTTACCAAAATAAAATCACCATCAAGTAATGTTGGCATCATCGAACCTGATGGTATTTGAAATGGTTCATAGATAAAAGAACGTAATATCAATACAAAAGCAATCACTGGAAAAATTTGTACTGCTGTATCTACTAAAGGTGACGGCTCTGTTAATGTTGCTATTGCTTGTGGCGTTAATTCTGCTGCACAAGACTCTTTAGCTGACAATTGTGCCGCGACAGCTTTCAATTTACGCTGTGGTGCTAAATAAAACTTATCAGCAAACCAAACGATCCCTGTTAAAACGGTGATCATCACTAAGATAATCGAAAAATAAACGGCCATACTATACCTATTACTAAATCCTATTAAGCTAAATCCTATTAGGCTAAATCCTATTAGGGAAGTTTTAGCGACAAGCGTTTACTTACTGTCGCTACTTTATAAGTTACCTGAATAGCTTAACTATCAAGTTTAAGAACAGCTAAGAACGCTTCTTGAGGCACTTCAACATTACCGACTTGCTTCATACGTTTTTTACCATCTTTTTGCTTTTGAAGAAGTTTCTTCTTACGGCTAATATCACCACCGTAACATTTAGCGGTTACGTTTTTACGCAATTGTTTTACTGTGGTGCGCGCAATAACATTACTACCAATAGCCGCTTGAATAGCGATATCAAACATTTGACGATGTATTAACTCTTTAAGCTTATCAACCAACAAGCGTCCACGGGCTACCGAGTTTGCTCTATGAGTGATCATAGCTAAAGCATCAACGCGATCGCCATTTATCATCACATCGACACGAACCATGTCGGCAGCTTCAAAACGGATGAAGCTATAATCTAACGAAGCATAACCGCGACTTGTTGACTTAAGCTTATCGAAGAAGTCCATTACCACCTCAGCCATAGGTAATTCATAAGTAACAGCAACTTGATTGCCATGATAAATCAAATCTTTTTGCACGCCACGTTTTTCAATACAAAGTGTAATAACACTGCCCAAATATTCTTGTGGTACTAGAATATTTGCTTGAACAATTGGCTCTCTAATTTCATCAATATTATTAATTGCGGGTAAATCAGAAGGGTTATCTATCGAGATAACTTCACCGCTATTACAAGCTATTTCATAGTTTACTGTCGGCGCGGTAGTGATTAGATCTAAATCATATTCACGTGCTAAACGTTCTTGTATGATTTCCATATGCAACATGCCAAGGAAACCAATACGGAAACCAAAACCTAACGCTGATGAGTTTTCTGGTTCAAAAAATAATGAAGCATCATTTAGGCTTAACTTGTTAAGTGCATCTCTAAAGTTTTCATAATCATCTGAACTAATTGGAAAAATACCAGCATAAACTTGTGGTTGCGCTTTTTTAAAACCAGGTAAAGCCGTTGCGGTTTCTTTCTTACTAATAGTTATCGTGTCACCTACTGGTGCACCGTGAATCTCTTTAATACCAGCAATAATAAAGCCTACTTCGCCAGCTTTCAAAATTCCTGTCTCAGTTTGTTTAGGGGTAAATATACCCACTTTATCAATCTGGTGAACTTGACCCGTTGACATGACTAACATCTTGTCACCCTTTTTCACTTGACCATTTATAATACGGACAAGTGAAACAACCCCTTGATAATTATCAAACCAAGAATCAACTATTAGCGCCTGCAGTGGCTCATCTATATCACCTTCAGGCGAAGGGATATTTTTAACGATGGTTTCTAACACATCTTCAATACCAAGGCCTGTTTTGGCTGAACAAGTAACCGCATCAGTAGCATCGATACCGATAATATGTTCTATTTCTTCACTAACACGCTCAGGGTCTGCTTGGGGTAAATCAATTTTATTTAAAATTGGTATAACTTCTAAATCCATTTCTATGGCGGTATAACAGTTTGCTACTGTTTGTGCTTCAACACCTTGCCCTGCATCTACAACAAGTAATGCACCTTCACAAGAGGCTAAAGAACGCGATACTTCATAAGAAAAATCAACATGGCCTGGAGTGTCGATAAAGTTTAACTGGTAAACCTCACCATCGTTTGCTGTATAATCCAAGGTAACACTTTGTGCTTTGATGGTAATACCACGCTCTCGCTCAATATCCATTGAATCGAGAACCTGTGCTTCCATCTCACGTTCTTGTAAACCACCACAATGTTGAATTAGACGGTCAGACAGTGTTGATTTACCATGATCGATGTGGGCAATAATTGAGAAGTTTCGAATATTTTTCATAAAAGGCAGTCAAATAAAGGGCGTTAAAATAATATAATGGCGTGATTTTAACGAATTTACTGCCTTGGGGCTATCTTTTGTTCAGATATCTTTTGTTTCAAGCCGTAACAGGCTCAATGATTATTTAACTATATTTATCGAAGGAATAACTTCGATTATTTTAGGTTGTAATTTTTCACTGTGCTTACCTTGTTTTTGCTGAAACTTAGCAAGTCTATAACCTAAATAGCCTCCGGTAATTCCAAGGCCTAAAGCATATAATTCATGAGGAAGTATTTGCTGTTTTAACAACCATTGGCCTAATGCAGAAAAAGTAATCAAGCCAAGTAATGGTAATAAATACACTTGCCCTGCACTCGATAAAATGTGTTTTTCTGGTAAAGCTAAAACTACGCAGTCCCCCGGTTTTAACATTTCTCCAGAGTTTTTATCGTAGGGTAAAGTAAGGGTAAGTTTTGCTTGTGGTAATGCTTTAGCAATTTGTCCACTGCCACAGGTATCAACTTGCGCACAACCACTGCAAGTTGATTTTATTTGACTGGTCACGGTAACCTGCCCAGCTTCAATAGCAATAACATTAGCCAATTCTTTAATCATATTACTGCTCCTTATCAGGCGCTGAGCTATCTTTTAGCTTACCGACGACTGCTGGACCTATTGACTCGGCAATTCGCTTTGCCGTTTCTAGAGGAATATCTCCAACAACTCCAACTTCAATGCCTTGTAGTACGTGATTAAAAACGATTGTTGCGCCATCACTTGCATATTCAGCAGCTCTATAACTTTCTTCGCTTGGATTAACATAAACTGAGACTTGAGCTAGACCGTCTGAAAACAACATAAACTCCACAGCTTTATCATCACCTCGGTTATAACTGTTTAAATTATGTTGGTTTGACTTGATCACAGAAAAACCTTGCGGTAGCCAATCAACTTGCCATGAAAGATCTTTATTTTGTTGTTGATTATTCACTGTTATCACAGCAGGTAATTCGGTTAACTGAAATTTAGCTAAACTTTCTGATAGTTGCTCACTCACTTCAATATGGGTAAATTGAATTTGCTCTAATAACTGTCCCTGACGAGTTAAAACTGCCATTTTTAAAAGCAAACCTGATTGCTGGTCAAGCCATAGCCAGTAACTAAATCGGTATTTATCTTTTGCAACAATACGAACAAGTTGAGCTACTCGCCCTAAAACACGACTACGCCCAACAGCAATAAAACGATAACTCTCTTCAAGTTCAGAAATATTACCACGAAATATACTAGGAATTGGTGATTGAGCATTATTAGAGGTGAGCGAATAAGCTTCTTGTTCTGGTTCAATATAACTAACAACCTCACCTTGACGTAAAACATCACGACGGGGTCCGTTAAGCCGAGTGAAAACTTCTAATTCTTGCCCATTAGCCCCAACACCATGTAACCAATGATAAGGCTCGGCTTGATTGTTCTTAACCACAACAAAAGAGGTTGTGAAATTAAGCTGTCTTAAAGATTGGGAAAGTCGCTCTAACGAAAGTTTCGCGGATTCTGTATCTGTAGTTATAGCTGATACATTAATGCTTAACAGCAAGAAAATAAGTGCCGATAATTTCATAAGTTCTCAAAAGTGATGGCTGAAAGTATAATTATCAACTAATTCAGCCAATCAAGCTATTTTATATTGCTTCCTAACTTCACTTGTTGATTATGATCTTTTAATAGTGCTTGTAAACGGCGTTGCTGTGCAACTCTTTCAACAAGTCTCTGCTCATCCATTGCCTGTTGTGTTTGTTGCTTACTGTGTTGGCTTTGAGCTGGTTGGCTCGATTGAACACTAAAGCTAACAGGGTTAGCATACCCTGATAAAGGCACAGTTTGAACTACTTGGTTCGGTGTAACAGATGAGTTTTCAGCAACGTTATGCTGAACACCAACTATCATTAAAGCTGCTGCAGAAGCGGCTATGGCAACCTGTCCCATCGGCTTAACAAAAGCAGCTATTTTTGCTTTAAAACGATTTGATGCATCGATAACTTTATTCGTCTCTGTTATCAACTCTTCACCTTGATCAGTAACATCTTCAGTTACCGATGATTCACTCTTTTTAGAGGATGAATATATTGATGAATTGGGCGATAGAATTGTTGCTTCTTGAGCAATTGCAGCTGAGATAGTTTTACTTAGATCAAGCTGTAACGCCTGAGGCACTTCATCACGTAATACATCACCAATTAAGTGATAGTTTTGCCAAGTACTCGATAAGTGTTCATCCTTGAGCATATTATCAAGTAAATGCGCACTGATATTATCGTCTGTTGATGGAGAGTAATTATCCACTAATGAAGATACTGACTCTGATTTAATTTCACTCATACTTTACCTTAAAAAAACTTAGTTAAATTCTACGTTGACAAATGACTTAATTATTTCTTTCTAACAAGGGCCGAATTTTCTTATCGATTGCATCACGTGCTCTGAAAATACGTGATCTCACGGTCCCTACAGGACACTCCATTATCGTCGCAATTTCTTCATAACTTAAACCTTCAATTTCTCGAAAATTAATGGCTAAGCGAAGATCCTCAGGTAGTGATTCCATGGTACTAAAAATAACTTTTTTAATTTCCGCTGTAAGTAATATCTTTTCAGGAGAAGCACTCTCCCGTAAAGCACCACCACCATCATAAAGTTCCGCATCATCAATTTCGACATCGTTACTTGGAGGTTTACGAGCCAATGCCACACTATGATTTTTTGCACAATTTACCGCTATACGATAAAGCCAAGTATAAAAAGCACTATCACCTCTAAAATTTGGTAATGCTCTATACGCTTTAATAAAAGCCTCTTGAACTATATCTGGTACGTCACTATGATTTTTAACATAGCGACTCACTAAATTAGCAACTTTGTGCTGATATTTAGTGACTAACAGGTTAAACGCATTTTTATCACCACGCTGAACCCGCTCAACTAATTGTTGATCTATATTAGGTTCGCTCTTTTGAACCGTATCCTTTAACACTGACAATTGATTTGTACTCATATTTTTTTCATTGGCTCATAACAAACGCATAAAATAAGACTAACGTTTTTAGAAAAAGTTCTTTTTATTTTTAATCTTTTTAAAAAATAGACTTATTTTGTTATCAAGCAATGATATTACTAATTACCAGAGTATAGGGGCTGTTGATCTTCCGAGATTACTTTTGCAGCTAATTGTTGCGTATTTATACAAGGCAGAGGCTTTGTAATGTGGTTATTCCACATAAAAAGACGATAACGCTGTAAAAATTCCCAACAAACGCTGTCCGAAGGATTCGGCTAAAAGCCTTTTATTCTTTGTTAAGTAGTATTTGCTTAGAATAACTAGGCTACACACTACTCGCCGCAACTAAAAGGCTTTGCTCCCTTTAAGGAAGCCGAACAAAATTTAACCCTGAAAGATCAAGAGCCCCTAATCTAACGTTAATTAAACGCTATTATCTGGCGGCTTATATCTATGTATTATAGAATACCTGAAACTCCTTTACTTATACATTCGCTTAAACAGCAGAATTTAATCAATACAATATGACTCAACAAAACAATTGTGATGTTTTAATCATAGGCAGTGGTGCATCGGGCTTAACCTTGGCTTTACATTTAGCTAAAAATGCCGACGTTGTTATTTTAAGCAAAGGTCCATTAAACGAAGGTTCTACCTTTTATGCTCAAGGTGGCATTGCCGCTGTATTTGATGAAAATGATAGTGTGGCTTCTCACGTTGAGGACACCCTCATTGCCGGTGCAGGGCTTTGTGACGAAGATACTGTACGATTTACTGCTGACAATGCTAAGTCTTGTTTAGAGTGGTTAATAGACCAAGGGGTTGAATTTGATAAAGAAAATAATAATGGTGAGTCTCGATATCACCTAACCCGCGAAGGCGGTCACAGCCATCGCCGGATTTTGCACTCTGCTGACGCAACAGGTCAAGCGATTCAAACCACGTTAGCAGATCAAGTAAAACAACATTCTCGTATTCGAATATTTGAGCGTTTTAATGCTATTGACCTTATTTGTCAGTCTAGCACTACAGGTGAGCAGGGAAAACAATGTATAGGTGCCTATATTTGGAATAGAAATACTGAGAAAGTTGAAAGTATATACGCACAAAAAACTATTTTGGCTACCGGCGGCGCAAGTAAAGTTTATCAATACACCTCTAATCCCGATGTAGCCAGTGGTGATGGTATTGCCATGGCATGGCGTGCTGGTTGTCGCGTTGCTAATATGGAGTTTAATCAATTTCATCCTACCTGCTTATTTCATCCCTCCGCTGGAACTTTTTTACTGACGGAAGCGCTTCGTGGTGAAGGGGCTAAATTAAGACGCCCAGATGGTAGTCGTTTTATGCCCGCTTTTGATGAGCGCGCAGAACTCGCACCTCGTGATATTGTTGCTCGTGCTATTGATTATGAAATGAAGCGCTTAGGTGCAGACTGTATGTACCTTGATATTAGTCATAAGCCCAGTGACTTTATTAAACAACATTTCCCCACTATTTATGAAAAAACGATGTCGTTAGGCATAGATATAACTAAGCAACCTATCCCTATAGTCCCTGCTGCACATTATACCTGTGGCGGTGTGATGGTTAATACACAGGGTAAAACAGATATTAGCCAGCTTTATGCTATTGGCGAAATGTCTTATACCGGCTTACATGGTGCAAATCGCTTAGCAAGTAACTCCTTGCTCGAATGCCTTGTTTTTGCGCGTGCTGCCGCTATAGAGATCAGTGAAAGCTTAGTACAAGATAATCGTAATTTAACCCTACCTCTTTGGGATGAAAGTCGAGTAACTGATTCAGATGAAGAAGTTGTGATCCAACATAACTGGCATGAACTTAGATTATTTATGTGGGATTATGTTGGTATTGTTCGGACAACAAAACGGCTTGAGCGCGCACTACATCGAGTAGAATTACTGCAACAAGAAATTGAAGATTATTATCAAAATTTTAAAGTCAGTAACAACTTACTTGAGTTAAGAAATCTAGTGCAAGTAGCCGAGCTTATAATCAAGTGTGCTATGGAACGAAAAGAAAGCCGAGGTTTGCATTACACCTTAGATTACCCTGATTTGTTGACAACTGCTGAGCCAACAATACTTTCTCCAATCTAATAAGTATGAGCATGAGTATGAGTATATAAATATGTGATTATTCTAATTCACTTAACACTCTTCCTATACGGGAATAATCTTGCTTAGTGAAACTATCCCTAAATATGAATAACTGTTTAGGGGTTGTCTTACTACTCATGTCATGTTGAGAGTGTGTTGTATGGTTAGGTATCATAACAAACCAACAGCCGATAAAACTGTGTCGACTACCCACTAATAGTTGATAACTTCTTTGCTCTTTATTAAGAAATATCTCTCCGACACTCGTTAAAATAAAAGAGTTAGTAATGGGTTTATTATTGTTAATCGATACGAATAAACTAAGAGAAATAACGCTAATTATCGCTAGACTCAGCGCTAGAATATACTGGAAAGTAAAACTAACCAGAATAACTAAGCTAGCTATTACCGCTAAAAATCCATAAAACGCTAGCTTATATCGAGAGTCTTTTACATTAACATTATACTTTGACGCGTTTGAGTATATGTTGGACCACTGCGTTGAGTTCTTTATCTTCACAAACTTCATGTCCCATAAACCATGCAAACAATTCTGGATCTTGGCAAGTAAGTAGACGTTCAAAAGTAAACTGGTCTTTTGTTGACAACTCATCGTATGCCTCATCAACAAAAGGAATAAATAATACATCTAACTCAAGCATACCGCGACGACATGCCCACTTTAAGCGAGCTTTATTAACTTTTAAAACATTAGTCGAGTTTTCATTGTTTGTCACTGTATTGCTTAACGCTTCGTTGCCTGACATAAGTACCCCTTTGTTCATTAACACTGATGATAAAATAAATAATTAATCCCCCTCATTGTAACAATAACTCGTTAGACACAGCCATTAAAAATACCAATTATCACCAATAAAAGCCACTAGCTAGTTGTTTTTGTTATTTTAGCCCCTATTCTATAGTTATCGTTTAATAGACCAACTTAGCTAACTTCATAGAGTTCATTATGACCATTACTACCAGCACACAATTACCTTCTCTCACGCAGCTTCCAGAGACTTACCTTATTGAACTTAATGATTTTGGGGCAATTTCATTATCAGGTGAAGAACAAAGTAAGTATTTACAGGGGCAAGTTACTTGTGATGTTAACAGTAGCTCAGAGTCAAATTTACTTGTCGGGGCTCACTGCGATGCCAAAGGAAAAGTATTCTCTGTTTTTCGTCTGATTAATCGCGCTTCGGCTCATTTATTACTTCAACCTAAAGCCAGTATTGAAAGTTCACTAAAAGAACTGAAAAAATTTGGTGTTTTCGCCAAAGTAGAGATTGAAGAAACTCAGAACTTAAGCTTTATTGCTTTAGTTGGCAGCCAAGCAAGTATCCTGTTGCAGCAAGAATTTTCACAAATCCCAGATAGCTTAACTCCTGTAGTACAAGTTGGTTCTACTAGCTTAGTCTATTTATCTGGTGAACAACCTCGTTATATTATTATTGATGAACAAGTTGTCATTTCCTCCTTCAGCCAGAAGTTAGCCCTACCAAGCTATTCACAATCAGTTTGGAATTTATTAGAAATAACCCAAGGTTTTCCTATCCTTAACGCAGGTACGAGTGGTCATTACGTGCCTCAAATGCTTAATTTACAAGCGCTTAATGGTATTAGTTTCACTAAGGGTTGTTACCTAGGGCAAGAGACTGTCGCGAGAATGCAATATTTAGGAAAAAACAAACGTGCGCTGTTTTGTTTGAAAACCCAACTTGAACAAGCTTTTCAAGCTGATGATGTTATTGAAAAGCAGCTAGGCGAAAACTGGCGTAAAGCTGGCGATATAATTGCTTATTATCAAGCAGATGATGGTAGTTGTGTCATGCAAGCTATATTAGCTAATGATGGTGACTTACCGTCAATGCGCATAGCGTCTCAAAGTAACTGTGTAGTAACAAATCAAACATTACCTTATACTCTTGCAGCTGAATAAGCTCAATACATTTAATCATTAGGATAAAACATGAAAATAGCTAAAAATAATGTCGTTGTTATGCACTATGCAGTATCTGACAGCGAAGGCACTTTAATTGATAGCTCATACGAAGATAAGCCAATGGCAATAATTCAAGGTACAGGTTACTTAATTCCTGGCTTAGATGATGCGCTTATCGATCACGAAGCTGGTGATAAATTTGAAGTTGCCGTCGCTTGTGAAGATGCTTACGGCGAACGACATGATGATTATGTTCAAACAGTTCCTAGAGAAGTACTTGCCGGTGTTGAAGATCTTGCTCTTGGTACTCAATTGCGTGCAACAACTGATGATGGCGAGCAAACGGTTATTGTTATTGATGTACAAGACGACGAGATTACCGTTGACGGTAACCACCCGCTTTCAGGTTTAGACTTAAGTTTTGATGTTGAAGTTATCGAAGTACGTGAAGCCACAGCGGATGAACTTGAGCATGGCCATGTACATAGTGAAGGCGGGTGTGGTCACGACCACTAGTCAGCTTTCTGATTGGCCTGTAACATTGACTTAAACCATCAGACATAAAAAAACGTAACCTTACGTCTAAGATTACGTTTTTTTCATTAGTTTTTACTAAAAAAACTAATACTAATTATTCAGTTACTGATTCTTCTTTTTCTTTTTTATCTTCAGTCACAACATCTTTTGATAAAAACATATCGCGAAGTTTAGTATCAACATCTTTAGCCATGTCTGGATGTTCATCTAAGTATTTAGCCGCATTTGCTTTACCTTGACCAATTCTTTCGCCATTACAGCTATACCAAGCACCCGCTTTTTCTACAAAACCATGCTTAACACCCAATTCAATTAATTCACCTAGGTTATTAATACCTAAACCATATAATATTTGAAATTCAGCTTGCTTAAACGGTGGAGCAATTTTGTTTTTAACCACTTTCACGCGTGTTTCATTACCAACAATTTCATCACCGTTTTTCACTGCGCCAATACGACGGATATCCAAACGTACAGAAGCATAGAATTTTAACGCATTACCACCAGTAGTCGTCTCTGGGCTACCAAACATAACACCTATTTTCATACGAATTTGGTTGATGAAAATAAGCATTGTATTCGACTTTTTCAAATTACCAGTAAGCTTACGCATTGCTTGTGACAACATACGAGCTTGTAAGCCCATATGTGAGTCACCCATATCGCCTTCAATCTCGGCTTTAGGCGTAAGCGCGGCAACAGAGTCAACTACAATAACGTCGATAGCACCAGAGCGCGTTAACATATCAACAATTTCTAATGCTTGCTCACCGGTATCAGGTTGCGAAATTAATAATTCATTAATGTTAACGCCTAGCTTTTCAGCATATACAGGGTCTAGGGCATGCTCAGCATCGATAAATGCACAAACTTTACCATTACGTTGTGCTTCAGCAATAACTTCTAGTGTTAACGTTGTTTTACCGCTAGATTCTGGCCCGTATATTTCAACAACACGACCCATTGGTAAGCCACCAGCACCTAAGGCGATATCTAAGCCTAATGAACCGGTAGAAATAGTTTCTACATCCATGGTGTTATTATCACCAAGTTTCATTATCGAGCCTTTACCAAATTGACGTTCTATTTGACCTAAGGCTGCTGCTAGTGCTTTTTCTTTATCGTCTTTCATAGTTGCTCCGCTATTCTTATCGGTTATTTCGTTTTGATGAGACAAGTATACTGTATGGTCGTACAGTATCAAGCTTTTTATCAGTTTTTTATTTTTATTTTTAAAAAACCAACTGCAGGTACTTTTAATGCACTGATATAAAAGACTTATTTATCACTTTATAACTTTTCAACTTTTCACTTTAAAAAGTTACTATTCTATAAATTATATTTATTAAATTGCAATATTCACTGTTAACATTTGCAACTCTAATAAAGTTTAACTATCACACTAGCGTGCTCTATTATTGCTAAAATAAGACTTATACCAAGTCCATTAAGTTAGTTCCCACTCAGAGCTTGCCAATGGTTTGAGAACAAGTAGAATTTTTTTTACATAGTCACTCTATATGAAAGGAATTCTGTGCGGTTATCGAATCATTGGAAAGCTCCCGAAGGGCGAGTTTAAAAGGCTTACATGCTGCGTTATTGATTTTGATAAGGGAATAACCATTATCTACAATCAATGCCTTGCCTCTAAGCCTTTTAACTCTCGCTGAGTGGGAAGAAACTTATT
>MAAB01001184.1_pt1 | contig 125697 bp, 120 predicted proteins | sample 1115991 | NCBI WGS metagenome assembly MAAB01 (sample SAMN04961124, study PRJNA320927) | seawater metagenome | isolation source: sample BD02T18 sea water enriched with oil for 18 days | place: USA:Gulf of Mexico | collected 2013-07-27 | reverse complement strand
AACACGAGTATGGCCTTTAACTTGGTCGCCAAGTAGAGTGGCAAATGCAGTACCAAAAGGACCATCTAATTCACCGATGATTACTTCAGGCTCAGCAGCTGTAAATGGAGGGCCGCCGGCTAAAAGACATTCACCAACACGCATACCAATAATTTTATCACTCATAGTGAGTATTCTCCGATTAGTTTTACAAAAGATACGCTGATTATCCTTGTCTTAAATCGATGTCGCAACCTTATTCCACTTTATAGGTCAGACAAACAACGTTATGATCATGATTAAGTTTTTTTGGAACCGCTAAAATGTCAGAAATTAAAACGCCATATGAACGTATAGGTGGCGATGAAGCTGTACGTAAACTCTGTAAAACTTTTTATCAAATTATGTCTGAGACGCCGCAAACGAAGTTGATTCGTGACATGCATCCTGACAATATTCAAACCAGCGAAGATAAGTTATATATGTTTCTGTCTGGCTGGTTAGGTGGACCGCCGTTATTTACTGATAAGTTTGGCCATCCACGGTTACGTGGTCGCCATATGCCTTATGCAATCGGTATTGAAGAGCGTGACCAGTGGCTATATTGCATGGCGCAGGCTTTGAAGACGATAGGGCTTGAAACTATTTTAGCTGAACAATTAATGTCTAGCTTTGTACAAACAGCTGACTTTATGCGAAACCAGCCTGATAAAGGATAAGCTATGAATATAGGTGCGGTGATTATTGGGGATGAGTTACTCAGCGGTAAGCGTCAAGATAAGCACTTCGCCTATGTTCAGCAAAGCCTTGCAAAGCGTGGACTTGAATTAAGTTGGACTATTATTGTTGGTGATGATCCTGAGCAATTGCAACGTTTTCTCTCCTTTACACTAAGCAGTGATGATCTGGTGTTTTGCTTTGGTGGTATTGGCGCAACGCCTGATGATAGAACCCGGCAAACTGTGGCAAAAGTGCTGGAAGTTGAACTACTAGCCCACCCCGACGCCATTACTGAAATAGAATCTCAATTTGGCACGATGGCTTATCCGCAACGAATCTTAATGGCTGAGTTGCCCGTGGGCAGTAGCATCATTCCGAACCCGGTTAATCGAGTGCCTGGATTTACCATTAAACACCACCACTTTATGCCCGGGTTTCCTGAAATGTCTTGGCCAATGCTGGAATGGATCTTAGATACTCACTACCCACACCTTAAAAACCTAGCTCCCGAAGTTGAGCGCGTGATTTATATACAAACACGTGAGTCTGAGTTATTAGATAACATGCTTGCTATCGAGGCGAACTACCCGGCTGTTCGATTATCGAGTTTGCCTCGTATCGGACCAAATCCGATTATTGAATTTAGCTTACGAGGCCCGTCTACTGATGTTGAAATAGCTATGAACACATTAATTCAAGCACTTGATACACAAGCTATTTATTGGTCAAATCAAGATACAGATAAAAACTGAAACCAGAATGGCAAGGTGACTAAGCTACAAATAGTTGTCAACGTTACTGCCGCGGCATAGACCTCACTATCAAGTTGATAACGCTCACAAATCACGATACCGAATACCATTGTCGGCATGCCTGCAATCAACACCGATGCGGTGATGATTGAAGGCTCTAACTCAATAAACTGTGCCATCAGGTAAACAATGCTCGGCACTACGATTAATGAAATCATCACCACAGGCATTAGTATCGGCAAAGCCCGTAACCGTAAACTATTCCAACGGATGCTCATACCCAACGCTATTAACATTAATGGCACCACACCACCGGCTAGAATTGAAAGACCATTATGAATTAACTCGGGTTGTTTGATGCCAGAAATATTTAGAATAATGGCAATTGTCACTGCCCATAAAGGCGGTACTTTAGCTAACTCTTTCAAAGGGTGAATTACTACTGATTGGTCACCATAATGACGGGCTAGCAATATGCCAAAACACAGTAATATCGGTGTGCAAGCAAATAAATCATATTGCAAAGCAATCACATTCGACCAGCTACCTAAGACTTGTTCTAATACCGGTAAACCTAGATAAGTCGCATTTGGAAATGTAGCCGCTAAGATTAAAGCGCCTGTTGTTTTAGATTTTGTCCTCAACACTTTACTCATTAGCCACATCAAAATGAAACCTGTTGCTAAGCCACAGACCGCAATAAATGAAATTTGTAATGATGAGCTATCGAGTGGCGCGCGCCAAATGGTATCTAATACTAGTGACGGCAACAGGATATAAAACACTAAATCTGTCAGTGCTCGCCGGTGTGATGAGTTAGGAATATGAGATGGCGCATAGCGCTGCCAAAAAGCACCGCTGGCAATTAAAAATGACATTTGAGCCAACACTAACAACATATAATTCTAATTCCACAACAAGATGTGTCGAGATAATACGTACAGCCAGTCAAATGTAAAGCTTTATTGCAGATAGTAATAAGCAATATTTTCAGCAACATCTAGGGCTTGCCTGTTGTTATATCAAGCGGTATGGTTACATTTTACAGCTCTATAGCCAAGCTATTGAGCCATATTTAATTATTACGCGTTAATTTGATTTACCGTACCACGGGGAATGCACTATGTCTTTGTCCAAACAGTTATTAATTCTAATTTCATTTATCTTTTTTATCGTTTTCTCGGTCAGCTTTATTTTAAGCGTGGAAAACATAAAAAGTTATCTTGAAGTAGAGTCTGAAATTCATGTGCAAGATACTGCCACATCACTGGGTTTATCACTCAGTCCTCATATGGCAGATGAGCAAGACCCCATTCTAAGAACGATGATGAATGCCATCTTTGATACCGGTTATTACAAAGAGATGCGCTTGGTTGACGTCGATGGTAAAGACCTAATAAAACTCACTAACCCGGCTCAAATCGAAGGTGTACCAAGCTGGCTGATAGCTTTGGTACCAATGAAAACAGCGACTGCTATGTCTGAAATTAGTTCGGGCTGGAGTATATCAGGCACTATTCAGGTAACGAGTAACCCTGGCTATGGTTATTTAAAGTTATATGAGCAAGGAAAATCGACTTTAAAATATTCATTATTCTTATTTCTAGGTGCCGTGGTTCTATTGTTTTTTGCTCTAAGAATTACCTTGCAATCATTAAAGGCGATTGAGAAACAAGCGAATGAAATATCGTCAGGTCAATTCACTATTATTGACAACCTACCTTGGACATTAGAAGTTAAAAATGTCGCTAAATCAATGAACAGCATGTCTGAAAAGATTGGAGGCATGATTGCTAGGCTCAATCGTAAGCTAGATTCACTAAGCAACAACCTTAAGCAAGATCCACTCACAGGATTACTGAATCAGGCCACATTTGATGAAGACTTGAAACGTCAGCTGTTATCTAATGAATCTGGCTATACCGTATTTATTAAAATTGATAATCTCGCTCAGATTGCAAAAGATCAAGGCAATCAAGCTGTCGATCAATTATTAAAGGATATGGCCGAGCATTTACAATCATTTGCAAATGATGGCACCAGCTCATATCGCTTATATGGTTCTGAGTTCGCCCTGCTTTGTTCCAACAAACAACATCAAGTCATCGTACAACTTGCAGATAATATACAAACGAGCATCACTGAGCTGGCCAGCAATTATAGTATTGATGATTTAGTTCATATTGGTATTGCCCGCTATGACCGCACTAGCGAACTCAATAAGATTATGCCGGCAATGCTTGAAGCTTATGAGCAAGCAAAAAATATTGGTAACAATGCCTATTTCATTAAAGAGAAAATAGATACCTCAATGAATGAGCTGGAATGGAAAGCAGCGATACTCAATAATATTGAAAATAAGTCTCCGGAAATCACTTTAACAACACAAGCATTCAATTACCAAGGTGCAAGTAAACAGAAAGTGATGGAAGAAGCATTCACGGTTGTTAAAGACTCGAAAGGTAATGACTTAGCCATTGGTACGTTCTTTTCAATGGCGCAAGAGTTTGATCTGGTTGAAGAGCTAGATCAGTGCATCGTAGATAAAATCATCACCATGTTGGAGCAATCTACACAGACCTGCCCCGTCACGATTAATCTTTCAATGACTTCAGTATGTTCTGCTAGTTTTAAAGGCTGGTTAGCAGCACGTATAGAAAAAAGCTCAGTTCAGCGTGAGTTACTGGCCTTTAGTGTCACAGCGTATTCTGCAGTTAAAGATGTTAAAGCATTTACAGAGTTTTGTGATTTTGTGAAATCACTCGGCGCAATGACTTTGTTAAAACGCTATTCTTCAGACATTATTGCCGTTGAGGAATTGAAAAACTTACATATTGACTATGTGCGTTTAGCACGAGACTTAACCTCAGAAATTAGTGCTAATAGTAGCAAGCCTCCTTTCCTTGAGTTAATGCACGAAGTATCCAACTTATTAGATATAAAAGTATTAGCTGAAGGTGTGGTTAATGATGATGACTTTGAATTTGTAAAACAATCAGGACTGTTTGGAATTAGTAGATAACCCATTATTAATGACTGTGTATGCCGCCTACCAAAAGAATCTAAAAAGCATTGTCGTTTCAGTATGCTTGGGCTTGTCATTGCCGTTATTTGCTCAGCTAAATATCACTGAACAAATTCTTGACCGTATAGAACAAAAGCATAATAAATATGCTCGTGAGCGCGTAGTAGATTGGCAAACTCTGATTCGTGATGGCCGAAACTTATCTGATCAAGAAAAACTAAGTACCGTGAATGATTTTTTTAATAGCCATGTGCAGTTTATTAGTGATCAAGCCTTATGGGGTAAAGAAGATTACTGGGCAACGCCGATAGAAATGCTGTCAATTGGTGCCGGTGATTGTGAAGATTATTCAATCGCCAAATACTTCACTTTAAAGCAACTGGGTGTTGACGAAGCTAAACTACGATTAACTTATGTTAAGGCCGTAGAAATAGGCCAAGCACATATGGTATTGACCTATTTTGAAACCAAGCGCTCTATCCCTTTAGTATTAGATAACCTAATAACTGAAATTAAACCGGCTAGTAAGCGGCCAGATTTAGTGCCTGTTTACAGCTTTAATGGTACTGGACTATGGTTGGCTAAAGCGCGTGGGGGTGGTCAACGTGTGGGTGATTCATCACGCTTGTCACTGTGGGAAGATCTTGAAAGTCGCATGGGAAACTTTTAATTAAAGAACGATGCCAAGTGATTGATTTACTTCTGCTATCGCCGCTTTAACATTGACTGCTAGTAACGATTTTCGATTTTGTGCATCATTAGCTAAAGCCTGACTTCGTAATAAACTAACTAGATCAATTTCACCTAAGTCAAAGGCCCTTTGCTGTAAAAAAAGATACTGTTCAGCCGTCTGTTGTTGTACTTCAGCTAAACCTAATTGTTGCTGTTTGGCTTGAAGAGTATGACGCTTTTCTAATAATGTTGATTGCAGCTTACGCTCAAGCTGAATACGGGCAATATCAACGTCTGCTAATAATGTTGCCGCTGTCGCAATATTAGGATTTCGGTAGACATCGTTACCTAAAGCGAAGCTTATCCCTAAACCGACACTGTTATTAAATGATTCATCATTATCACCACGTTCACGCTTAAGCCCCACGGTCAGGTTTGGATTTTGTGCACCATCAAAGCGAGCGAGCTCATGTTGAGAGCGTAAAGTTGAAGCTTGCTGTTCCAGTAAAGCTAGATATGGATGTTGTCCTGTAATTTCTAATTGTGTCGACAAGCCTTCTTCAACTTGTGTAGGAAAAGCCTGTTCCCCCGTCTGTTGTTGATAATTTTGTAGACTAAAACGTAATTTCGATTGAGCCTGCAGATACTGGCTTTCCATCTCTAAGACATGGCTACTAGCCAATAAAGACTCTGTACTAGCTAATTCGCCAGCACTCACCCGTAAAGCAACATTTTTTTCTAATTGCTGAGCAGTTGTCCATGCTTGCAAGCGTTGCTTTTCTTCTGTATCTGCTAATTCAAGCTGCCAAATAAGTTGTCTTACCTGAGCTGAAGCATCTAGTAATAAACGTTGTTGATAGGCTGGAATTTCAGCTGCTAAGGTGGCAGATAAAGAAGATTGTTGCTGTTTTTGTCCCGGTAACCACAATGGTAGGTCTACACTTGCTTCCCATTCTTGTAAGCCATCACTACTGCCAATAGCATCATTAAAATGATTCACATTTACAATAGCTGCATTAGCAAACAGTGCTTGAGATAATTGTGTGTTTGCATCAACCTGATGTTGTTGAGCTTGAGTTTGTTGCTGTGACTGGATGCGTTGATGCACGTTGTTAGTTAATGCGTGTAAGCTCAATGAGGAATTGCGTTCAAAACTCATCGGTTCTGCTGAAATATAAGGTGATAACAATAAAGCTGTTGTTGTCATCACGGTAGCTAACTTATTTCGAAACATCATGGGGTGTGAACCTTGAGCAAACAGTTATAAAAAGAAAGTAACCATACCATTTCTAGTTAGCTAATTCATACGCTATGAATTAATCGGCTGAACATTTGAATCTGTAGACCAGCTATCAGCAATACTCTCATGCACTGATAACAGAGCTGGAATAACCAACAACACTAAAAATGTTGAGAACATCAGGCCAAATGAGATAGAAACCGCCATCGGAATTAGAAACTGCGCTTGCATCGAGGTTTCAAACAATAATGGTGTTAAACCACCAATCGTAGTCAGCGAAGTTAACAATACAGCTCGCAGCCGTTGAGTGGCAGCATTGATAATCGCTTGGGTTGTCTCTATGCCCTGCTCACGTTGATGTTTAAAGAAGGTGACTAAGATGATCGAGTCATTAACTACGATGCCCGACAAACCAAAAATACCAAATAACGACAAGATCGTTAGATCGATCCCCATCACAGCATGACCAGTTAAAGCACCAATTAGGCCAAATGGAATGGCCGCCATCACTACTAATGGCCAACCATAGGATGAAAATACCCAAGCTAGGATTAAGTAAATAAGACCAAAGGCCAGTAGAACCCCTTGTTTCATATCACCAATGGTTTCACCCTGCTCTTCAGCTCGACCTTCAAAGCCAACGTTGACACCATACTTAGCTATTAAATCAGGCAAAACACTTTTCTGTAAACTGGCAAGAATTTCATTGCTATTATTAACAGCGGCATTGACCGTTGCCGTGACATGAATAGCTAACTTACTTTCTGTATGACGTAAAACATCAAAACCACGACGAGCCTCAAATCCAACCACACTTGATAACGGTACACTGCCACCTTGCGGCAGTCTCAGCATAAAGTTTTCTAAGGTTGCTAAGGTATTTCTTTCACTGTCCGGCAACATCACACGGACTTCTACTTCATCATCACCATCTTGGAATATCTGCACGAGTTGACCGTCAAATGCGGCTCGTAATTGGCGACCAACATTATTGACTGTCAGCCCCAGCACTTCACCTTGGCCTTTAATTTTATAGATCAGCTGCTCTTGACCATAGGGCATATCATCTTCAATAGCACTGACACCTGAGAACTGTTTCAAAGCAATAGCCACTTCTTGACCTGCTTGTTTTAGTTTCTCTGCCGATGCACCCGATAGAATCACATCAATATCTTGGCCAGGTGGTCCCGAACGACGTTCAGATAAGGTAAAGGTTTCAATACCTGCTGGTAGCTCTATAGCATCTCGCCATATCTTAATAAACTCACTATTACGGACCACCCTGATATCCGGTGAGATAAGTTCAACCTGAATTGAACCAAATCGTTCACCAGTTTGCTCATCATCTCCTCCGGCTGTGGTTGCATTGCCTAACCGAGTAACTGCAATATCAATCAAATCTGAACCAAGATCTTTTTCAGCTTGCTCTAGTGTTGTATTTAAATGAGCTAAGAAGTCAGCCACTTTATAATTAGGTGTGCCAGCTGTGAACCGTGCATTGGCATAAATCGTCGTGCCTTCCGGCTGCGGGAAAAAAGTAAACTGAATTCTACCGCCGGCTAATAAACCAATACAGATAATAAACAACGCAAATGTGGTGGCTATAGTCACCCAGCGGAAGTTAACAGCTTGTGTTACTAAGGGACGAAAAATCTCATCACGAAAATAGTTAAACTTATTATCTAACCAAAAACGAAATGGTGGTGGCTTAGCATGATGAATTTTATGAAAGGCATGACGCAAATGGCCCGGTAAGATCAAAAAGCTTTCGAATAATGAGGCAACGATGACGCAAATAACGACAAAAGGTATATCAAATAATATATTACCTATTATTCCACCAATCATCATTAACGGTAAAAAAGAAGCGATGGTGGTTAATGATGACGAAATAACCGGAGCTAACATGCGTCTTGCCCCACCCTCAGCGGCTTGCAATGAGTTTTCACCACTTTGGTAATGGGATAAAGCATCCTCACCAACCACGATGGCATCGTCGACAATAATCCCTAATGCCATGATTAAACCGAACAAGCTGATCATGTTGATGCTGCCGCCCAACAAATACATGACAAACAAAGTCGCCATAAAGGAGACGGGAATACCAACCGCTACCCACCAAGCAACACGACTGTGTAAAAACAAAAATAGAATAGCGATTACCAATACTAAACCACCCAAGCCATTGGTTAGCAATAAGTTCATCCGTTCTTTAATTAATTGCCAACTAGCATCATAAACAACGACATTCACGCCTTGTGGTAACAGCTGTTCATTATCAGCCAACCATTCATCTAAGATCTGTGCAGACTCAAGCGAATCCGCATTTTCTGTACGTTGCAAAGTGATTTCAACTGCCGGTTTATTCTGAAAGAAAACATTGACTTGATTACGCATCGGTCGCCGTTCAATTTCGGCCACATCTTGTAACAATAATAACCGGCCTTCATAGTCTGTTTTTACCGCTAACTCTGAAAATGCTTGTGTATCTCGTCGTTGATCGAGGCTACGTAATTGTCGGGCAGTATCATCATTGCCTATTTCACCGGCAGGTAAGTCGCGACTCAACGCCTGTACTCTATCGCCAATAGCTTGCAGGCCCATGCCTAACGATTCAAGTTGTTTGGTGCTTAATTGAATAGCTATTTCTTCTTCTGGCAAGCCACTAATGCTTACCTTTGAAATGCCACGATCCAGCAAGTCATGTTCAATCTCATGAACTAGGTGGCGTAGTTCAGAAAGCTCGCCTTCGGTCGTCACTAGCATCCGAGCCACTTGTTCATAACGAGTGACTAAATTGACTTCAGGAATTTCGGAATCGCTAGGTAAGTTACGTAGTTGGCCTATTTTGTCTTTGACCTGATCTAAGGCTTGACCCATTTCTGCGCCTTCCTCAAACTCAAGGACCACAACAGATACACCATATGACGAGGTTGACGTCATTTTTTTCACATAATCAACAGTACGCAGTTCTTGCTCGACACGACTGGAAATTGAGTCTTCAACGTCTTCAGCACTTGCCCCGCGCCACTCAATATTGACAGTAATAAAGTCTAAGGCAAAATTAGGGAAAAACTGGGTATTTAATTTTGTTAATGACATTAAACCGGCAATGACCAGAATCAACATCAACAGGTTGGAAGCAACCTTATGTTGAGCAAATAGCCCAATAAAATCTTGGCGATGATTAGTCATTTACAGCCTCGACCCTCAAACCAGTAATCGCGTTTGGTAGCTGAGTGGTGATGATCTGATCACCTTCCGACAGTTCAGAGCTTTGAATTAATAACCGTTTTTCACCAGTATTAGTTTGATATTCACCAATACGAGCAATAGTAACGGCTTTTAAATACCCGTCATTCAGCTGGTAGACACGATCTAATTCGTAAAGCGCGTTATATGGAATCGATATTAGATTTGCTTGTTCAGCCAATTTGAACCGTAATTCAACAAAGGTGCCTAGTGCCAGTGATTGACTGTTGCCTTCCAATCTAAATAAGCCATCTATACCACCGCTATCACTTCTCACTTCACCCGAAAAACGATGTAGATCAAAGCTAGCCTGATGACCATCGATATTGGCCGAAGCATTTAGCGACATGTGCTCATCCATCATTTGACGCAATTGCTTGATATAGCGTCCAGGTAACTGTGCCCGAACTTCTAATTGCGATAGGTCATACAGTGATAATAAGGCATCGCCAACACGTACCCGATCACCAATCGCCGTATTCAATTTGGCGATTCGGCCACTAAAAGGCGCTTTAATGATACAGCGTGATAAATCAAGTTCAGCTTGAGCAAGTAAGGCTTGAGCACGTTGTTGGCGTGCTTTTAGTTGTGCAAGCCGTGGCGGATGTTCGGTGATGTCATGTTCTAACTGTTTTAAAGTCAAGTATTGGCGTTGTTTGGCGGCTTGAGCATTATCCAAAGTAGCTAAGGAAGCTAAGTGTGACTTTTCTAATTTTTTTGCTCTAATAACCGCATTGTCTGCGAGCTTTAATAACTGTTGTTCGTTTTCGAGTAAATTTTTATCTCGCTGGAACCGCACCATTTCACTGCTGATCATAGCATTGATTTCAGCAAGATCAGCCTGACGTTGTGCTAACAATAATTGCACATCTGAGTCATCTAAGACGACTAAAATATCACCGACGACAACTTTTGTTCCTTCTAGCACATTCACCTGGGTAACATCAGCCACTAATGCTGCAGTGAGCTTTGATGTACGAGGTGTTTCAACGCGCCCATAAATAGTAATTTCAGGGGCGCGTTGTTGAAAGGCAACAGTCTGAGTTTCTACACGCCAAACATTTTCAGTTTTTGGAAGCACTTCATGCTCAGGTTTACTATTTTTTAAACCTATAAATCCAACTATAGCGGCGGCTAAGATAATAAGCGGTAATACAAATCGTTTAATCAAAAAAAGCTCCTAGCTACCGATAACAATTAAAAATACCCAGCTCAGACTACATTACATTATGAAGGTTCCGTCACAATAGCAACGCGTAATGAATCCATCGTTAATTTAGCTGATTGTAGATAATCAGTTAATAATTGCTGAGATTCAACCATATAGTCAATTTCTTGTTGGCGAATATTTGGGTTCACCTTAGCTAATGCCTCAAGTCGTTGTTGCTCAGCCGTTAATTTCTGCTTCATCGTGCTAACCGCATCAGTAATGATCTCGGTTTGCTTCTTGGCTGCGACTTCCTTGGCATCATCAATTAATTGCGAAATGTTTTGTCGAGCATGACGAATGAGTTGCTGTGCTGTGGCTCTTGGAATTCGACCTGCTTGTTCGCTAAAACGCTCTTCATTCAAACTAGACGTTAAATTACGGCCTTTATCATCAAGCACCAGTCGCACAAATGATTCATTTAAGTAACGATCTGCTTGCAATGCTTTCGGTGCCGAGCAATGCATACGGAACACGGCCTCTATTAATAATGTGCCTGCAGGTAATGCAGCAGTCGCTAAAGTACAAAAAGCACTATTACCGAAATCGCCACTGATCACCATGTCCATCGCGCCCATTACCATTGGATGTTCCCATGATAAAAAGGTCATATCTTCACGAACTAAAGCGCGGTGACGTTGGTAAGTTGCAGTTAAACCATCTTCAGGTAATGCTGGGAAATGATGATAAAGCATGTGATTGCCTGGTTCGATAATAATGCTGTCAGCACTATGAGGTTGCTGATCAACACCAAACTCATCAAATATCGAGTCCATAAAGGCGGTTAAACCACGGCTATCACTGCTCTCTTCCAAATCAGCAACAATTTCTTCAGCCACCGGTAGATTGCAAGAATTGAGCTCTAACAATCGATCTCGACCTTGTTGTAACTTACTTAATGTTTCTTCAGTAACCGATTGAGTTAATTCAATTAATGATGTTACTTCATCTTGTTTGGTTGGTGCTAACAAACACTGTTGCAGTGGTTCTTGTGTTGCTTGATAAATAGTGCCACCGGCAGGGAATACACGTTCAAATGCATTCATTCCTATGTGGTACCAATCATGTAATACCTGTTGCGCGGTATTTTCAAAATACGGTACATGAATATTGACATCATTACGTTGGCCAATTCGATCTAGACGACCGATTCGTTGCTCAAGCAGATCAGGATTCAATGGTAAGTCAAATAACACTAAATGATGTGAGAATTGAAAGTTACGGCCTTCACTACCAATTTCTGAACAAATTAGCACTTGAGCACCATCTTCTTCATCAGCAAAATAGGCTGCAGCGCGATCACGATTAACCAGACTCAAACCTTCATGGAACACAGAGCTCCGGCTGCCATGTTTAACACGCAAAAAGGTTTCTAGATCTTGTGCTGTTTCTGCTTGAGCACAGATCACCAATATTTTTTGTTGGCGATGTTGTTTTAACAATTCAACCAACCAGCTTACTCGCGGATCCTGCTCGACCCAATCATCAGCAAATAAACGTTCAGCTTGGATGAAATCAACAACTGACTGTGATTCATTATTAATAATGTCATCAGGTGCAGTTAATGGGTAGCTATGAAGTTGACGTTCAGGAAAGCCAGTCACCACATCACGGGTATTTCTGAATAAAATACGGCCAGTACCATGATGATCTAATAAATCAGTCGTCGCTTTTTGTTGAACACTAACAAAGTCATCCGTTTGCATTAACTCAGCAAGTGATTCTGCACCTAAAAACTTAGTGATCGCTTGTTGAAGCTGTTTATTAGTCTTAACCTGTTGCGCAGCATCATCTGCCAGTAATTGTGTCACTAACTCACTAACAGGCTGGTAGTTCGACTCTTCTTTCTTAAATTGAGCTAGGTCATGGTAGCGATCAGGATCCAATAATCGTAACCGCGCAAAGTGACTCTCGATACCAAGTTGCTCAGGTGTCGCTGTTAACAATAATAAGCCGTGTACCAGATTGGCTAGACCTTCAATGGCTAAATATTCTGGGCTAGCGAGTTGTTCATTCCATTGCAAATGATGCGCTTCATCAACAATCATTAAGTCCCAGTCAGCCGCGAGTGCATCAGCATAAATAGCTGGATTGGCCGTCAATACTGACAGATTACATAAGAATAATTGTGAACTATCAAAAGGGTTGCCGTCTTCAGACTCAGCAATAGCGGCATGGCGTTCATCATCCATAATGGTAAATGACAAATTGAAACGTCTTAACATTTCAACTAACCATTGATGGATCAAACTATCTGGCACCACAATTAAAGCTCGACTCGCGCGGCCAGTAATCAATTGTTGGTGCAGAATAAGACCGGCTTCAATGGTTTTACCTAAGCCCACTTCATCAGCCAGTAAAACACGTGGCGCATAGCGCTCTGCTACTTGGCTAGCGATATACATCTGATGTGGTAACGGTTGAACCCTCGCACCAGCTAAACCAAATACAGGAGATTGTAATAAGCGATGTTGATGCGCCAAAGTTGCCATTCGTAATTCAAATTGGCGATTTTTATCTACTTGGCCGGCAAACAGTCGATCTTGAGGTTGGCTGAACTGGACATGACTATTCAGATCCATCTCATGGATGCTGACTTCCTCACCCTCTTCATCAACACCTTGATAGACATAACAGTCATTGAATTCATGGCGTTCAGAGATAGTAAAAGTACGATCTTCATTAGTGCTGACAGTATCGCCAATAGGATAAATAACACGACTCAAAGGGGCATTATCAGCAGCATAAGTACGCTGTTCGCCAATGGCAGGGAAAAATACTTCCAAACGCCGTCCAGAATTTTGTTTAACAATACCTAAACCTAGCTCTGCTTCATTGTTACTGACCCAACGCTGACCAACTGCAAATAGTGTTACTGACAAGCTTTATTACCCCTAACGATTTTATTATTTAATTTTACGAGCGCGAATTGTACGGCCTTTCACTTTACCTTGTGCCAAATAATTCATCGCTTGGCGTAATGCTGTACGTTCAATGGCGACATAGCTCGACATATCAAAAATATCGATCTTGCCGATATCTGAACCAGTTAAGCCAGCATCACCTGTTAATGCGCCTAAAATATCACCAGGACGGACTTTATTTTTGCGGCCTGAGTCAAGCTGAATGGTCACCATTGGTGGTTGTAAGCTGAAACCAGGATCACGATCTAATGATTCTAAAACATCACAGCGACAAGGTTTCTTTTGATACTTTTCAATTGCATTAATACGTACTTGTTCTGATGCAGTGAAAATACTTAATGCTCTACCCTGCTCACCTGCACGACCTGTTCGACCAATACGATGTACGTAAATTTCTGGATCACGCGGTAATTCATAATTAATCACTGCTTGTAGCGATTTAATATCTAAGCCACGTGCTGCAACATCGGTTGCTACTAATACCGAGCAACTATTATTGCCAAAACGGACCAGCACCTGATCACGTTCACGTTGATCAAGATCACCATGAATCGCTAAGGCTTCGATATGGTTATTACGTAGGAATTCAGCCACTTCATCACACTGTATTTTGGTATGACAAAATACCACGGTGCTTTCAGGCTGATAATGTTCAAAAATGGCCAACAAGGTATTATTGCGTTCATGTTTTTTAACTTCATAAAACATCTGTTCAATAACACTTTCTTGATGCTCAGACTCAACTGTCACCGTCACCGGATTGTTTTGAATCGAACGACTCATTTGTTTAATCGTATCAGGATAGGTGGCTGAAAATAATAATGTTTGGCGAGACTTCGGCGTTTGCGAAATGATATCGTCCATCACTTCCGAAAAACCCATATCTAACATGCGATCAGCTTCATCCAATACTAAGGTTTTTAAACCATCCAGCTTTAAGGTATTTTTACGTAAGTGATCTTGAAGGCGACCAGGGGTCCCCACTACGATATGAGCTCCATGCTCAAGTGAACCTATTTGTGGGCCTAAAGGTTTACCACCACACAGCAATACCAACTTAATATTAGGCACACTGCGCGCTAACCTGCGGATTTCTTTACCCACTTGGTCGGCTAACTCACGAGTCGGACAAATCACTAAAGCTTGCACACCAAAGAAGCGAGGGTTGATATCATTTAATAAACCAATACCAAAAGCTGCTGTCTTACCGCTACCTGTTTTTGCTTTGGCAATCAGGTCTTTACCCTTTAAAATCTGCGGTAAACTCTGCGCCTGAATAGGCGTCATTTTGCTATAACCCATAGATTCAAGATTGCTTACTTGAGCGGTTGAAATTGAAAGGTTAGAAAAGCTATCAGTGGCCATATTCTTTGTACCGCAAGAAAATTAAACGATCATACCAGACTCATAGACTTGTTCGGCTCAACAATGATGCGTTACCAATAGCAACCGTGTTATCTATAGAGATTGTTTTTTCTAAACAAAGTCGTTGCTGGTAGAAAATATCATCAGCACACAACAACGGTGTTATTGCACCACTTCGGCTAGCTAAGATCTGTTTAATTTTATGGTTATGGAACGGACTGATCACCGCACTGACACGATTGGAGATAATGACTTTTTCGGCATGTCGTTTATCTAGAAACTGTAAAACATGGTCAGGCATACCAGATAGCTTCATTGCTGCTTGTATCCATTCGACGGTACCTTTATCCGACTTAGGTATTACACAAATAATGTTGTTGCCAACAGTTAGTGCACTCATCACCGCTGCGAACCAAGTTAATAATGGTTGGGTATGATGGCCAACGGCTACCATAACACCGCGACTTTCATAATAAAGTTGATTCGTTTCACCAGTTGGACTAGGCAATATGACTGGCGCTCTTAACCTAGCTCCCATATTTTCAACCGTATCAAGCCAGGTTGTTACTATCGTGGTGGCTTTATTATTATTGGCAAATAACTCAGTACAAAAATTATTGAGAATAGCGATACGTGAGCTTAGTTCTAATGCTTGCCAACTTGGCCTTGCTTGGTAAGCTTGCTCGGCCACCTCTTCCCCCTCAGAACTGACAGCAACTTGTTTACTCAAAGTGAATGCTACTTGCTGTTGTTTAGTTGTGTCTTTGACCAATGCTTCTAGATAATGTGGTCCCCCTGCTTTTGGCCCCGTACCTGATAATGATCGACCTCCAAACGGTTGAACACCGACCACTGCGCCGACCATACTGCGATTAATGTAAATATTTCCCGCACTCATTTTGCTTGATAACTGACTAGTAAACCGTTCAATACGACTATGCAATCCAAGCGTTAAGCCATAATGGCTTTGGTTAACTTCATTGATAACAGCATTGATATTGTCAGCTTTAAAACGAATAAGATGTAGTATCGGGCCAAACACCTCCTTCTCTAATAAGTCGATACTTTTAATCTCATACAGTCGAGGTTCAAAGAAATGTCCCTTATCTGTTTGAGGATCGATGACACAACTAAAGAGGTGTTTCGCCACGTCGGCGCGTTGTCTATTTAAAAAACGACAGTGTTTATGAAGTCGATCAATCGCAGCTTGATCAATGATCGGGCCTATATCTGTATTTACATGTTCTGGGTCGCCGATCACCAGCTCAGCCATTGCGCCTGTTAATAAGCGGATAAAGTTATCAGCTATGCCTTCATCTACATAGATAACCCGTAGCGCAGAGCAACGCTGTCCTGCTGAATGAAAAGCTGATTCAAGGACATCATCAACCAGTTGTTGAATATGTGCTGTAGCATCAACAATCATTGCATTTTGACCACCGGTTTCAGCAACAAAAGGAATGTTATTTCGCTCCCGTAAAGCCAGTGTTTGATTGATCCATTGAGCTGTTTTTACTGATCCCGTAAACATAACAGCTTGGATACGTTGATCAGGGATTACTTGTTCTCCAATGGTCAGCCCAGGACCTAGTAGTAATTGCACGGCGTGTTTACTAATGCCTGCTTTGGCAAACAACTTCATCATTGCTTGGGCTATTAAACTCGTTTGCTCAGCGGCTTTCGCCAACACCGTATTACCAGTGACAAGGGCAGCCACCACTTGGCCGGTGAAAATGGCTAATGGAAAGTTCCATGGGCTAATGCATAAAACAACACCCCGACTAGAAAGGTCATTTTCAGCAAATAACTGTGCGGATTGTCGTGAATAATAACGGCAAAAATCGATAGCCTCACGCACTTCATCAATGCTATCAGCAACAGTCTTACCCGCTTCTTTTATTAATAAACTTATCAGAACGGCTTGATGAATTTGAATAAGATCGGCCAGATTATTGACTATACGACAGCGTTGACTCAGCTCCAACGATGACCACGGCCTGCTTCCCAGTGTTACTAAGTTTATTTTTTTCTCTATCGTCTGGTCAGTGTCATAAACGAGACCACCTACAATTTGTTGTAGGTCTGCAGGATTATGGACCACCACATCTGCACTGGTAGGAATGACTGTCAGGTGTTTAGTAGATTGTGCTATTTTTCCCATTAATTGCTTAACAGCGACATGCTCTGACAGGTCGATACCTGTTGAATTCAACCTTGCTGGCGCTGAAAACTCTTTTTTGTACAAGGCTACCGGCAACGCTAAGCTCGATTTGCTATCCCTTTTCTGTAATCTAATAATCGGATCATTAATCAAAGCTAAGCTGGTCAATTCGGGATCAGCCAAATTATTAACAAACGAACTATTAGCTCCGTTTTCGAGCATTCTTCGCACCAGATAAGCTAATAAATCACTGTATTTACCTACCGGGGCATAAATACGACACGAGTATGAATACTGTTCGATTAACTGGTCATACAAGCCTTGTCCCATATTGTGTAACCGTTGAAATTCAAACTCCGTTTGGTCATTTATAAGCTCTAACACACTGACAACGGTATAAGCATTGTGAGTAGCAAACTGCGGATAAATATATTCACCTGCATTTAATAGTTTTTTGGCACAGACTAAATAACTGACATCGGTTGCTTCTTTAGTAGTAAATACCGGGTAGTTAGTTAAGCCTTTTTGCTGTGCCCATTTAATCTCGGCATCCCAATAAGCCCCTTTCACCAACCGCACTGAAATTTTTCGTGAATGTTTTTCTGCGAGCTCTATTAACCAATCTATAACGGTTGAAGCTCTTTTTTGATAGGCCTGTACTGCGAGTCCAAACCCTTGCCAACCGGCGAGGTCTTTATCTGAAAATACTCCTTCAAAAATATCTAAGGAGATATCCAGCTTGTCACTTTCTTCTGCGTCTATGGTTAAATCAACATTATATTGTTTGGCCAGTAATGCGAGCTTTTTTAATTGCGGGACAAGTGCCGACACAACATAGTCATGTTGTTGAGCTGAGTAGCGACAATGTAGGGCAGATAGTTTTACCGAAATACTCGGTATCGTTGAACTATCCGTGTCATGCTGACCAATCACGGTAATCGCATCACTATATCGTTGAAAATACAGTTTCTGCTCTTCATTACTGCGGGCGCTTTCACCCAACATATCATATGAAAAACAATAGCCTTTACTTAACTGTTTCTGTGACTGTCGCCATGCTTGCTCTATTGTTTCAGCTAAGATAAATCGTTGTGCTACTGAACGAGTAACGACTTGAAAACAAAATAAAATAACGGGCCTGACACACCAGGATAAGAATCGTTTTATTTCACTACGTTGATGGCGAAACTCAAGTAGTGTTTTAGCTAACCAAAGTAACTGAACAACGATCTTATTTGTGTAATTTGAATTAGCACTATTCCATTCAGCACCAGACAGCTTATCTTCTAGGAACAGCAATGCAGTGTGTTTATCTGGAATTCGTAATAATGCTTCCGCTAATCCCATTAAGCTGCGACCTTCTGCACTGGTTAGCTGAAAGTTACTTAACAGCTGCTCAAGAGAAAAAAATGACTGATGCTGCCGCTTTCGAATCGCTTCAATTAATTCATAAGCACGACGAGCTATTGATTCACGAGCACTTTCTGAAAATTGTATTTCGGACAATAAAGTATTCGTGGCTTGAGTTTCATCAGCAAGGTAGTTCTGACAAATACGCTGTCTAGCTGAGGCAGCTGGCGTGATCGGTTTGGAATACAACATAGCAAACATCCTTCTTAAATGTTTACAACAGGTGTAAGGTCAATCACTCACAATTATCCCCCTTACTTGGTCAAGAGGCTAGTTCAACAACTCAATCGTTAGATGTTTTCTAACCTTCAACGGCTGATATGGTAAATTAGCAGCTGTTTAATTACATTTACATCACATGGCCACAGAACTATTCACCATCGCCCACGCAACAACTGCTGAGTTTGAAGTAAAAAAATCACGCTTTATCGGCGCTATTTATCCTTGTGCAACCGAACAAGAAGCATTGCAGCATTTGCGATCCTTAGCTTCACAGCATCCTAATGCAAATCACCTTGCTTTTGCATGGCGGGTTCGCCAAGTCGATGGTTTTATCAATGAGCGTTGTCACGATGCCGGTGAGCCATCAGGTACTGCTGGCCGTCCTATTCTCGCGCCGTTACAAGGCGAAGACTTAATTAATACAGTAGTTGGGGTTATTCGCTATTTTGGGGGCGTGAAACTCGGCACAGGTGGTTTAACTCGTGCTTATGGTGCTGCAGCTAAACAGGCTATTGCCGCAGCAAGTTATATTCCTTGGGTTGAAATGACCATCATCAAGTTTGAAATTGACTATGCACAGCTACAAAGCTTGGAATATCAACTCAAGAAATGTCATGGTCAGCTTATCGACAAACAATTCAGCGATCGAGTGCAAGTCACCATTCAACTGCCGGCTTCTGAAGCAGAACAACTACACCAGCAGTTTTCAGGGTATTAATTAAGCGAAACATCAGTTTCAGCATTTAATGGCAAGGTGACCCAAAATGTGGTGCCGTATTTATCAATAGATTCAAAGCCTATTTCACCCCCCATTAATTCAACGTATTCTTTGGCTAAATACAAGCCCATACCTAAACCTTCAACATTTTCGACATTACGATCATGGAATAAGGTAAACACTTCAGAATAGAGCTGTTCTGGTATGCCAACCCCGCCATCATGAATTGATATGTACAAACTCTGAGCTTGCTGCTCTATTGTTAAACTGACCGTTCCAGCCTGGTTAGTATAGTGCAGCGCATTGATAATAAGGCTATCGATAACTTGCTTTATATATTGTGGATGAGCTTGAATCTCTGCATTTGGGCACACGCATTCTTCATCAATAATAATACTTTTTTTCTGAATAACATCAGCAAAGTGTTGCAGGCTAATGTCTAGAATTTCTTTGATTTTGACCGGCTCAAACTTCAGCGGTGAGTTTTTGGCTAGACTTAATTTAAATAAGTGCTGATTTTGATCATTTAAATAGTTTGCAGCATCAATGACTTGTTGCAAATTTTCACATTGATCTTCGGTCAACGAGCTGTTTTCAAGTAATTGCGAAAAACCAATAATAACGCTCAACGGTGAGTTAAGTTCATGAGACATTCGCGTTAAAAATTCAGCTTGAGCCAATTGAGAACGCTTGAGTTCCTTATCAGCAGCTTCTAACTTAGCCGCTAATTGGTTCACTTGAATTGTTAGCTTTGAAATTTCCTGCTCAGACATTATCAACCTACCTAACTAAACAAAATATCAGTGAAATACTCTCCAATCTCTAGCCTTGATAATAAACTATTGGCTAATAATTGCCAAAAACTAAACCATGGTTTTAAGATCTGACCAAACCGCATATTCATTACAGTGTGGCTCACAAAAGTGAAAACGGCGACCACTGGGGAGTTCAAATATTGATTTATTAATTATGCCACCGGCTTGGTCAATTTTCTGTAGTGTCTGTTCTAAGGATTGACTATAAAAGACAATTAATGCACCAATTGTCGTTGATGATGAAATTAACTTTGAACGATAAAATCCACCATCTAAGCCCTGATCTGCAAAGGCGATATCATCTCGACCATAATCAATAAAAGACCAATTAAATACCTCGCAAAAAAATGTTTTTATTGCATCAAAGTTGTTGGCTGGCAGTTCAACATAATTCATTTCCCCATCTACATGCCATAATTTAACCCTAATAATCTAAGTTTGGAATGTGAGCAGTTTCGTTAATAATCATGGCATATTTTCGTGATATTCCCCACCGGTAGCCACCCATTTCACCACTCAGTCTAATTACTCGGTGACATGGAATGAGATATGCGATGGGGTTTGCTGCTATAGCACTAGCCACTGCACGGACCGCTTTTGGCTTTGATATAGCTAGTGCGATCTGACTATATGATGCCAATTGACCTTTAGGTATCAGTAATAGCGCCTGCCATACTGCTAGCTGAAACTCAGTCGCTTTCACAAATAATGTCAACGTTTGTTTGATTGGCACCTTACGAGTAAATATTTGCTCGAGAATGGCTTCAGTCAATGCTAAATTCTGCTTAAGAACCGCTAACGGCCATTGCTGTGATAACTCATCAATAATATCGGTTATAGATTGGCGCTCAGTAAAAACAAGTTTACAAATACCTCGCTCAGTCATTGCAATCAGTGCTTGACCAAAAGGTGTCACATGAACGCCATAGCTAAGGGTTTCACCCTGACCCAGCTTTCTATAGTCAGCTGCTGTTAGTACCACTAGTTGCACCGACTGTTGATAAACGTGGGCAGCATTGCTTAAGTTAGCTTCTGTTTTTCTTAATAACTGTTGTGCTGATTGCAATGTCATCATGTGTAAAAAATGCTTCACTGATACCCCTGCCCAGCGAATAAATAAGTCTTGCAGCTGACTAGGAGTTAAATTCAAATGATGAGCAATATCATTCCAACTGGGCTGCGACTGATCATCATTTTTTATAAAATCAATTGCACTCGCTATCTGTTCATAACCTTTCACTACCACCGACTCCTTAAATATTATTTTAAAGAAAGTATCTACACAAAATCTGTTACACTTAATGTAAATTCATAGACAGATTATACTTAGTTAGATCTATACTCGCACTTCCACAATAACAGGTTGATTATTATGGAAAAAATGAATGAAGAACCTCCTCCCTCCCTTCCAATAAAAGCAGTAAATACTAATGGATTACCATCTGCAGCACAGCAGGTTTTGCTGCACTGTAGTCATATTTTGTTTCATGCGAAATCTGAGCAAGAGCTGTTAGCAGAAATCTGCCGAATTTGTATCAACGATGCCGGTTACATCCAGGCTTGGATTGCCTATCCCTATGACCGAGAACATCAAGATACTAACTCGATGGACTCCATTGGTTTAGAGGGAAATACTGACCAATCAACAGAGCCATGGCATGAATCAGCACTTGATTATGGGCCCGCTGAAGTAGCCTTACGCTCAAAATCAACCTATGTTATTGATGATATACAAACTGATCCAAATTTTATTCCCTGGCGAGAAATAGCCCAAAAAAAAGGTTATGCCAGTATTGCCGCCTTTCCTTTACTCATTAAAGATCAACATGCGGCGGTATTGCTGCTTTATGCCCAGCAAGCTAATAGCTTTGCTGCCAACGAACTTATCTTATTAGAACACTTTTCTGTGATGCTGACGTCGGCGATTGAAAATACTGTCATCAAACAAAAAAGTAGACAAATAGAAGCATCATTACGTGAAAGTGAACAACGCTTTCGCTATATGCTTGATACCAGCCCTATTGCCGTTAGAATTGCCAAAAACAAAGGCCGATTTATTGCCTATAGCAACCCCAGTTACAATACCTTACTTAATACCAATGCTAAAAAAATATATGGCGTTTACCCAGGCGATTTTTATGTCAATAGAGATGAATATGAGCAAATACTCAACTCCCTCGAACAAGGAGTAGCGGTCACCAATCGACTGGTTAACCTGTCAGCTCCCGGTAGTGAAGATAAATGGGCTTTATCTACTTATTTACCTATCACCTTTGAAGGTGAGGATTCGGTGTTAGGTTGGTTTTATGATATTACCGATCGCAAAAATATTGAAGATGCACTATTACTGTCTGAAGAAGAATATATAAAAGCATTTAGTTCCGTGCCAGATTCCTTATCAATAACAACTTTATACGGCGGTGTTTTTATTGAAGTCAATGACGGAGCCACCAAGATATTAGGTTATCAACGAGATGAACTCGTGGGTCACTCCACCGTCGAATTGGGTTTATGGTTAGACATCAAACAACGGGCCACTTTATTAAAAGAAATTGAACAACATGGCGAAATTCGCAATTTTGAAGTGAAATTGATCGTTAAAAATGGTGATGTCCGAGATATTATGCTTTGTGGTGAAGCTATCACCATCAATAAACGACCTTGTGTATTGCTATCTGCACGCGATATTACTGAAAAAGTAGAATCTAACCGCGAGTTACAACAACTTCGTAACTATCTAGCCAACATCATTAATTCGATGCCTTCGATTATTATCGGTGTCAATCTCGATGGCACAGTAACGCAATGGAATCACGAAGCAAGCCGTATTACTGGTATTACTACCGAAGAAGCTCAAGGTAAACTATTGCCAACCGTATTTCCTCGGCTAGCGATTGAAATGTCTCGTATTTTTGATGCGATTAAAACACGTAAAGAATTTATTGATCCACGGCAATCTTATAACCATAGTGGCGAAGTGCGTTATGAAGATATTACCGTTTATCCATTAATAACCAATGATACTGAAGGTGCCATTATCAGAATTGATGATGTAACTGAACGAGTACGTTTTGAAAAAATGATGGTGCAATCAGAAAAGATCATGTCGGTAGGTGGGATTGCAGCCGGCATGGCACATGAAATTAACAACCCTTTATCGGCACTATTACAGACTGCCACCGTGTTAAATAACCGCCTTAATAATAGTAAATTACAGGCCAATATTGTCGCTGCAGAATTAACAGGAATTGATTTGGATTCACTGCGCAAATACATGGAAAATAGAGATATTTTATCCATGCTCGCCTCACTTAACGATGCCAGTCTGCGTATCTCAGATATCATTGACAATATGCTTAACTTTGCAAGAAAAACAGATATTGTTTCACCGCCATTAGCTATAACTGAATTACTCGATAAAACATTGTCATTAGTGATGACAGATCATGATTTACAAAAACTGCAGAGCAGTGAGTCATTAAAAATAATTAGAGAATATCAACATAAGCTACCTAAAATTACGTGTGAGGAAAATAAAATTCAGCAGGTATTTATGAACCTATTCCGCAACGGTATACAAGCAATGCAAGAAGCTGAAACGAGTCCACCTACTTTTACACTGTCAACGAAATATCAGGTTGCGGATGAAATGGTTACGATAGAAATCACTGATAATGGTCCAGGAATCGAAGCGGCTACTTGCAAACGAATATTTGAACCCTTTTTCACCACTAAAACAGACAGTGACGGTACCGGCCTAGGCTTGAGTATTTCTTATTTTATTATTACAGAAATTCATGGTGGTGAAATGACAGTGCAATCGGAACTAGGAGTGGGTAGCCGATTTATTATTCGGCTCCCCATAACTCATGAGTCTAAATAGGAAGCTGGCTGGCAGTTAAGCCAATCAATCCTCCAAATACCCCACCCCAAACAACCAACCAACCAAGATGCTGTTTGATCATAGTTTGAATAATATCTTTAACCATTATTGGCGTTAATTCATCAAGTCGAGCAGCAACAACATGCTCAATTTGGTGATGAATATCATTACTAACCGGACTACTGGTTAATTTTTCACGCACACTCATCTGGAAAGATTCACTATGCGCCAATTCATTAAGTGAGATTTTCATCTTATTAATGAAGGGATCTTTCAGCGGCTCTAAAGCAGCTTGACCGCCCATCATCGATAACATGCTACCAAACGATGACTCCATGATCGTGGTGACTAAACCATCATAGGTCGGACTCAAATCAGTTTGCTCGATGACTTCAGAAAAATCTAATTGATGCTGTTCATCTTCACTGACCATCTCAGCAAAAAAACGATCAAGGTTTTCTCTACTAAAGAATTGATTCATCACTAGATCATGAATGCCGCCTTTAAAGTCCTCAAATCGTTCCGTCACCACGCCTGAACCATACAGCCCCGGCACTTTTTCAAATAGCATATGAATCGCCAACCAGTTGGTTACCCCACCTGCCAGAGCGAATAAGCCGGTTGAAAGCACCGGCTCACGCAAAGGGTCAGCTATCATTAATCCCGTTGCCACTAAACCAGCAGCAACGACATTAGTAACTAGACTTTTATTCATCAGTCCATTTTTTTAGTGCTGCGATGATTTGTTGTGCTTGATCTTTACTTGAGATATTAAATTTAGACCGTTGGCTATACTCACCGTTACGTTTTTGAAAACGACGAATAGTGTATTTCTCAGCGCCGAAATCACCTGTTTTACGATCTAAATCTTGGTAACGGAACATCACTGTTGCCCACGCACCTTTTGTTAAAATTGCTTTATCTAATTCTTTAACAGTCATATCATCACCTTCGTGATATTCAACGGTTAGTTCATCTACTGTTTCAGCCATGTTAATTCCTTGATTAATTTAAATTGTAAAAAATTGTGTCATTACTTGCATCAGCATATAAGCATCCTTACTGCCTGCTAATTCACGTATTGAATGCATTGCGTAGGTTGGTACGCCAATATCGATCGTTCTAACGCCGAGCTGACTAGCCGTCATTGGGCCAATAGTACTGCCACAGCCCATATCAGTGCGGACAACGAAGTCTTGAACCGGTACCGACTGCTGTTGGCAAAGGTGACGAAAATAGGCACTGGTTTCACTGTTGGTGGCATAACGCTGATTCGCATTGGTTTTTATAACCGGTCCAAAATTTAATTTTGGTCCATGATTAGCATCATGTTTATCAGCATAATTGGGATGTATCGCATGTGCATTATCGGCTGAAATCAACATAGAATGCTGTAGCATTCGATAATGTTGCTCAGTATCAGGACAAAGTCGTTTTAATACCGATTCTAAAAAGGAGCCGGCGGCACCACTACTAGATTCGCTACCCACCTCTTCATGATCACTGCACACTAATAAACTTGATTGTCGTTGATCACCGTCTATTAAAGACTGCAAACCAACAAAACAACTTAATAAGTTATCTAAGCGAGCACTACTAATAAAATCATCATTTAAGCCGGTAACAGCAGCGGGCTGCGTATCGTAAAAGCTAATTTCATAGTCTAAGACTTGATTGATCTCTATACCTGGATATTGCAACTTAAGCTGTGCCAGCAATACCGCTCTAAAATCAGCTTGCTCACTGTCTTGTTGCTGCATCAGAATCGGCGGTAAATGTAGTTGCGGATTAACCGTACGGTTTTTATTGGCCTCACGATCAAGATGAATCGCCAAGCTTGGAATAGTTGCAACCGCTTTTTTAAAGTCCACTAACGCTTGTTTAATCGTATTTGATGAATCTAAATAACTCACCCGGCCAGCCATAGATAAATCACGATCAAACCATGGATTTAATAACGCGCCACCATACACCTCAACTCCTAACTGCCATAAACTATGCTCTGTTTTTTCAGGCTGAGGTTTCACTTTTAAACAAGGGCTATCGGTATGAGCACCCAGCATATGCCAGCCAGTTTCAGCGAGTTCAACTGCCGCTAAATTAAAGGCAATAATAGATGAGTCATTACGAGTAACAAAGTAACGGCCGGCAGCTAATGTGCCCCAACTGTCACGTTCATTTAACTGACAAAAACCGTGGTGTAATAATTGTGTTGTCATCGTCGCCACCGCATGAAACGGTGTCGGTGATTGATTAAGAAAATCACATAGATCTTGATTAAATTGGGTCAGCGCAGTTTGGTCAGTCATAGTTAACATCTAACAGGTAAAAATAATTGAATAATATTGTGACTGATATCACTCGTCGGCATCCACTTTTTTCTTTCTAATCCGACGCGCCATGCCACCATGTATACGACAACGATCCGCTAAGGCTCCGCGGTCCCAACCTTCTGGTTGTCGAATAGCAACTGATTTTTTACAGCGCTTACCATTCGTTAAACGGGCGCCACACTCAGGTCGGTAGCGTTTTGCTTTTTCCCATCCTTCAAGTGTTTGGCCTGCTTTTCGTATCGATTTCACTTGTCGCGGCGACAAAGCGCTTTGGTTCAGTTCTTCAGTTTCTTGATCGGTATTTCGCCACCAGTAACGCACAACAGGCACTGGCAAGCCGAAACGTCGCGCTAAATCATCTGGTTTGCGGAAGATGACATGTTTTAATAATAGTAATGCTGCAACTTCTAAACGCGAGGTAAACTCGCGACTTTCTTCAGGAGTCATGGCTAACTACTTTCCTAGGTTCAGGCAAGGCAATCACCTCCTCCCTTAAATCATCAACCTCAGTTTCTGATTTTGCTATATTGGTGACCGATACGCCTGCTTTAACAACACTATCCTTATCACCGGTAATTAATGGATGCCATTCTGGTAGAGGTTCGCCTTCAGCTAATAATCGATATGCACAGGTCTGTGGTAACCAATCAAAGTATTCTGCTTGGTCGACACTTAATTGAATACAATCAGGCATCAATTGTTCGCGATTTTGATAATCACTACAACGGCAAGTTTTAATATCTAGCAACTCACAAGAGGCACGTGTGTAATACATGCGGCCATCATCATCGTCTTCTAGCTTATGCAAACAACATCGGCCACAGCCATCACAGAGACTTTCCCACTCTTGGTGAGACATTTGGCTTAAACGCTTTTGTTGCCAAAACGGTTTCGCTGGTTCATCTCGTTCAGTCATGGAAGTTTCATCAGATTTATCAAAAATTATCTTACCTTATTTTAACTCAGTTTCAAGCCAAAACCATTTTGGTGGACAGATGAAACTACTTATTGTTCTTGTAAAGACCTGCAAGATACCAGATCCGCCCCATTGACGACACCGTTTAGTAGCAAACAAGCTTTGAATTTACTGCTAGTGATTATCCAGATCAAGCAAGTCTGAGCAGAGCAATAACAAGTGCAATGGTTACCTGCCATGGTGACTGCCTATATATAAGGCTTATTGGCAGTTATATCAGCTAATAATAACCGCGTTAAAAATAAAGCAAATTACTTGCCTATTAACGTTTTCAATATGCTAATCTCAAGTGAGTCAGAGCAATATAGTTTATGAACAACTAAATCGCGACTAAATTGAAACAACAACCGTTATGACGGAACTGTCATCGAATTGTCACCGAATTGTCACAAGAGGAATATATAATTTCATTTATGGACACTACTGCTACTGAAACTATTTCTCTCGATAACCCCGACCTTTATCTAAACCGCGAACTCAGTTTATTAGAATTTAATTGGCGTGTACTTCAACAAGCCTCAGATCCATCGGTACCACTGTTGGAACGATTGAACTACCTGTGTATTTCTTCAACAAACTTAGATGAATTTTTTGAAGTCCGTGTTGCCGGTTTAGTGCAGCAAATAGAGTTGGGTGACCCCTACTTAGAAGCTGATAAAATAACAGCCCAAGAAGCCTTAAAACTAGTTAATGTTCGTGCTCACGAGTTAGTAGAAGAACAATATCGTGTCTTAAATGAAGTATTAGTCCCAGAATTAGAACAACAAGCCATTCAAGTCCTGCCTAGAGCTAGCTGGACTGAAGAACAAACAGAATGGCTACGCGACTACTTTATTGAACAAGTGTCACCTATTTTAAGCCCGATAGGTTTAGATTCATCCCACCCTTTCCCGCGATTACTGAATAAAAGTTTGAACTTTATTGTGTCGCTGGTTGGTAAAGATGCATTTGGCCGTAATCGTAGTCTCGCTATCTTACAAGCGCCACGAGCATTGCCCCGTGTTATTCAATTACCTGACCACCTACATCAACCTGGCGAGCATAAATTTGTTTTCCTTTCGTCGATAATTCACGCCTACGCCGATGACTTGTTCTATGGCATGAAAGTTAAAGGCTGCTACCAATTTCGAGTGACTAGAAACAGTGACTTAGCTATCGATACTGAAGAAACTAGCGACTTGCTGGTTGCCATCTCAGATGAGTTAACCCAGCGTAATTTTGGTGATGAAGTACGTCTTGAAATAGCTCATAACTGCCCAGAAGAAATGGTTGATTTTCTACGTAATCAATGTGGTATGGGCCGAGATAAAGTTTATTTAGTTAATGGCCCTGTGAACCTGAGTCGCTTACAACAAGTATGCTCGTTAGTCGATCGGCCCGATCTCAAGTTTAAACCGTTCACACAAGGCCGACCTTCCGGTTTATCTTCGAACAAAGATATTTTTGAGTGTATTCGCAAACAAGATATTTTATTACATCACCCCTACCAGTCATTCACGCCGGTAGTAGATTTTCTTAAATCTGCAGCAAGTGATCCTTCCGTGTTATTGATTAAACAAACGCTTTATCGAACTGGTGCTAAATCACCGATTGTTGATGCTCTTGTTATAGCGGCACATGCGGGTAAAGAAGTCACCGTTGTTATTGAACTACGCGCCCGCTTTGATGAGGCTGAAAACGTGGCTCTTGCATCACGCTTACAAGAAGCAGGTGTCCATGTTGTATATGGCATCGTGGGTTATAAAACTCATGCCAAAATGTTATTAGTATTACGACGGGAAGCAAACCATAAACTACGTCACTATGTGCATTTAGGCACCGGTAACTACCATCGTAGTACCTCACGTATCTATACTGACTATGGTCTCTTAACCGCTAATAAAGAAATTGGTGAAGATGTTAGTAATTTATTTATTCAACTAACCAGTCTCGGTAAAGTAGCCAAAATGCATCGCATGCTTTATGCACCCTTTACTTTACATAAAACCTTATTAGCAAAAATAGACCGTGAAATAACTAACGTCACCGCCGGTAAACCCGCTCGAATAATTGCTAAAGTTAATTCATTAGTAGAACCAGAAATGATTCAAGCGTTTTATAGAGCATCCATGGCTGGTGTCAAAGTTGATTTAATTATTCGTGGTATGTGCTGTCTCAAGCCGGGTGTCAAAGGTTTATCTGAAAACATCCAAGTCAGAAGTATTGTTGGCCGATTTTTAGAGCATACTCGCGTATTTTATTTTCAAAATAATGAAGATCCACAAATTTGGGCTGGTAGTGCTGATCTAATGAAACGTAACTTATTACGCCGAGTAGAAACTTGTTTCCCGATTGATTCAAAACGTCTTCGCCAGCGCGTTATCGACGATTTAGAAATCTACCTTGCTGATAACTCTCAAGCTTGGCTGCTTTCTGAAGATGGTCGTTATAACCGAGTTTCACGAGTAGATGGTGATGAAATTATTTCAGCACAGGCGACACTTTTAGCTTCAATGGAGAAAACGTTTTAATTTTCATGGAAACAATTGCATTTTTTAACTTAAAAGGCGGCGTAGGAAAAACCACATCGGCAGTCAATATTGCCTGGTTAGCCGCCAATGAAGGCATTCCCACTCTATTATGGGATCTTGATCCTCAAGGCGCTGCTACTTGGTTATTAGGCAGTAAAGCCAAGAAAAAAACAGATGCCAGGAAATTTATCTCAGGAAAAACACCAATGGGTGAATTAGTGAAGTCTACTGACTATTCTAATTTGGACATCATTCCTGCTGATTTTTCTTACCGTCATATTGACCAGCAATTATTGCTAAAAGGTCAACAAAGCGAAGAGAATATAATAAAAAAGTTAGTGAAGCCGTTTGGCGAAAATTACGCTTTAATTATTTTAGACTGTCCGCCTAGCTTTTCTTTATTAACCGAGCAAGTATTCGATACCGCTGATTCGCTGTATATCCCGATAATACCAACCCATTTATCACTCAGAACATACCAACAAACGCATGATTTTTTCAAGAAAAACAAGTTAAAACCCAAACGCTTACATGCCTTTTTTACCATGGTTGATCGTCGACGCACTCTACATCGGCTAATGCTTGACCATCCGCCCAAATTTGTAAAAAATGGCTTAGCGACATATATCCCTTATGCCGCGGTCATTGAGCGGATGGGCGATCATCAAGCGCCGTTATCAGCATTTGATAACTCATCATTGGCAAGCAAAGCTTATCGGCAACTATGGCTAGATATTAAAGCTACGCTCAGAGAGTTTAATTAAGAAATAGAGCTTCCATTCGGGTATTGTTGCAACCACTCATCGTAGGTTTGCATTAGTGTCAAAGGAATCGGTGTGTCTCTTTCTAAGCTATCAACTACTTGTTGCCAATGCTTTAAAGAATTAATGTCCATATACCTCTCCTTGAATAATAAGCACAGAGTATAAATGAAAATCATTACCATTTCATTACATCTCTATGTTTAATGCACCATCTAACCTATCTCACTGCTAAGTGCTGCTACTCAGGGTAATTAGAACCTTCCGGATTCTCTCGTAACCATTCTTGATATGTTTGACTGAGTACCAAATTATGTGGGATTTCATTGTCAAAAACATGAAAACCTACTTCTTGCCAGTATTGATAAGATTCGATGTCTTGCTGCATTGCATTCTCCCTTCAAACAAACGTTTGTTAACAATGGAACGATCTTTGGCTTAGCTTTACTTAATATTTGATATCTTCCAGCAGTAATGAATTTTTACATTGCGCTCAAAATCTTTCGGTAGGGTTTTAGCACTAATATCGTTGACGATCAGATCATTAGCGATGGTTTCATCCAACTTAAAATTACGACAATTAGTCGAAAACACTAACACACCATCATCAGTCAGTAAAGAAGCGGTCATCTTGATCAAAGCCTGATGGTCGCGTTGAATATCAAACACCCCATCCATTCGGCTAGAGTTTGAAAATGTCGGTGGATCCAGAAAGATTAACCCATAACGCTGCGCTGACTTTTGTGCACCTTGCAACCACTCTAAACAGTTAGCACGCACAATATGATGTTGCTCACCGTTAAAACCATTCAGAGCCATATTATCTCGAGCCCACTCTAGGTAAGTATTCGACATATCAACCGTTGTTGTTGATTTTGCATTACCAGCGGCAGCATAAACGGATCCTGAACCTGTATATGCAAACAAGTTTAGAAAATCCTTGCCGGCTGCTTGTTCAGCCAACATAGAGCGAGTAATGCGGTGATCAAGAAATAGGCCGGTATCTAGGTAATCAGTTAAATTAACCAAGAAGTGCAGTCCCTGCTCCGCTACTTTGATGCGTTGTTTTTGTGAACCATGAGCTTCATATTGTTGAGTGCCACGCTGCTTTTGTCGAAGTTTCAATACAACTTTCGATGACGGAACGTTTAACAGATGCGGTATCACTTGCATGACATCATTTAGACGTTGAATCGCCTTTTCTGGGTCGATAGACTTAGGTGGTGCATATTCTTGTACATGAACATGTTCACCATACAAATCAATGGCCACGGCATAATCAGGCAAGTCAGCATCATAAACACGGTAACATTCAATTTTATTTTTTCTAGCCCACTTACCTAAGTGTTTTAGGTTTTTCTTCAGCCGATTAGCAAACATTTCTGCATGCTCAGACAACTCTACTTCTTGCTTTGGTTCAGCAATAACATTTGCTATATCATTGCTCTGCTGTTCTGTTAGTTGCCGACTTGCTTTAACAGGTCGTGGTGCTCGATAACTCAAGGCCTGACACTTAATAGGACCATTATCAAACGGTACACTATCAAACAAGGTTAAACCGGTAAATGTACCCAGTTGTGCATTATCAGTAATAATAGCTGTTCGCCATGCAGGTAAGCATTCGCTAATTATATTACCGATACTTTCATAGATATGGTGCAGATCATTAACATTGCCCATACGCTCACCATAAGGTGGATTACAGACCAATAGACCACTTTCAGCTAAATTGTTTTTTTGAGCTGGCCAATCTAATAAGCGGCGTTGGTCTACTTGAATGCGCCCTGCTAAACCGGCTTCTTCAATATTAGCTTGTGCGGCTTCGACGGCTTGGAGATCAGCATCGCCACCCGAGATTGCAGGCAAACGAGATAAACCGCTGTGGCGACGACGTTCAGCTTCTACTTTTAAACGCTGCCATGCTTCTTTATCGTGTTGCTTCCAATAAGTAAAACCAAAATAGTCACGTAAAATACCCGGTGCAATGTCTGCCGCTATCATCGCAGCTTCTATTAAAAACGTACCGGAACCACACATAGGATCAACCAAAGACCAACCTTGTTTCGCAAGGCGTGGCCATTCGGCAGTCATTAAAATGGCAGCAGCAAGATGTTCTTTTAAAGGTGCCGGTGTTGTTTCAACCCGGTAACCACGTTTGTGTAAACTTTCACCTGATAAATCAATACTAACGATCGCTTGATTATGTTTCACATAAACATTAATACGTAAATCAGGTTGATATAGGTCTACCGATGGGCGTTCGCCTGTTTGTTCTCTAAACCGATCCACGATGCCATCTTTAACACGCTGCGCTCCATATTGAGTATGATGAATCTTAGACCTGAAACTATTAAACTCAACCGCAATGGTGCTGCCTTCAGCTTCAATATGATCTTCCCAAGCTAGGTCAACGATTCCGGCATATAACTCATCGGTCGTCGCCGCAGAAAAGTGGGCAATTGGCATCAATACACGAATAGCAACTCGAGACCATAAACACACACGATAGGCATCTTCCAAAGAGCCGGTGAATTTAATGTTGCCTTGCTCTTGCTTGGTATCTTTAATACCCATTTCCGACAGTTCTTTCGCCAATAATGGCAACATGCCTCGAGCAGCAGTTACAGTAAACTTATGTTTTGTCATGGTTGTATCCTGATATAACGCTATAACTAAAATAACGTTATTAATTTGTTCCGTATTTCTGTTGATAATGAACGTCGATAACGCTCACATATAGACAGTAATTGATCGTAGCTAGAAAATGACTGCCTATTATATAGGAGCAAAGCCATCTACCAAGATATTTCACAGTAAAAATAATATATTTGGGGGATTACTCAGATTCAGCTAATAAATCACGATACTCAGCTAGCGGTAGCGGTTTGTAAAAATAATAGCCCTGAATCAGGTCACAACCGAGTGCTGCTAAAGTTTGTTGTTGCGTTTTAACTTCAACGCCTTCAGCCACAACTTCCAAATTCAGTTCTTGCGCCAACGACATGATCATGCGAACGATCGCCGCATCATTTTCACTGTCTTCCATTTTAAAGACAAATGATTGATCTATTTTCAAAGTATCTATTGGGAAACGTCTTAAATAACTCAAACTAGAATAACCAGTACCAAAATCATCGATCGATAAACGGACGCCTAACGACTTTAATTTGGTCATTATTTTAATCAGTTTTTCAGGATCTTCAGTGGCCACTTCTTCGGTGATTTCTAACTCTAACTCTACCGCCGGCATGCCTGTCGCGCTAAGCGTATTGGTGACTAAATCAACAAAGTCAGCTTGGACAAAATGTTGGGCTGAAATATTGACCGCAATTCGCTTTGGATTAAGACCTTCAGCATTCCACGCCACCCATTGTTCGCAAGCTGTTTTTAACACCCATTCACCAATCCGGATAATTAAGTCACTTTCTTCAGCAACCGGAATAAATTCGGCTGGTGAGATCCAGTTACCTTGATTCTGCCAACGAAGTAATACTTCACCACCTTTAAACTCACCCGTTGTAGCATTTACTTTAGGCTGAATATTTATCGTAAATTCATTTTTATCCAGCGCTTGCTTTATGCCTTGTTCCAATACTAACCACCGGTTTGCCTGCTCCGTTAAATCCTGGCTATATAAACGTACCGCTAAGCCCTCTTCAGAGCCTTGTCTTAACGCGGCATCAGCATTGCGCAATAATTCTTGTTTAGAGCTGCCACCCTGTGGGTACAAAGTTACTCCAGCAGTACATTGCATATTAAACTGACTGCCACTAATACTCACTTGGCCAGCAAATAAGTTCACGACTTCATCACCTAATTTCTTGGCTACACTAGGTACTCCGTTGTGGTGATAAATAATGACCCAACTGGTCGATTCAAATGAAAATAGGCTTAACTCCCGAGCTGTCTCTTGCTCAATGAATGCACTCAATCGTTCTGACATCGCTACCAATACTTTATCGGTGATCTCATGGCCTAATGAAGCATTAATTAAGTCGATACGACCTGCTTTGATAAATAACAAACTAAATGGACTTAAGGTACCGCCTGTTTTTGCCTCCAACATCACTTCTAGTTGCCTACGATTGGGCAAGCCAGTTAGAACATCATGACTGGATTGAAATTTCAGTTTTTGCTCTGCTTTAGCCCGATCGGTCACATCCATTAAATAAGCGTAAGAAGAATCATCACCTTCAATATGGTGGATGAAGGCTGAAAACTTACGGCGACCTAACGAATAATCACTGTCATCAGATCTGTCTGATTTAGTCAGTCCACTTTTCGCTTGTTGTTTATAGTTTTCTGGTAACAAACGTGAGGGTTCATCATTAACACCAAGAGACGCGGCCAGTTCAAGTGCAGCCGGATTGAGGTACAAGGCTTGGCCACTGTTGCTCATTCTTAAAATAGGATGAGGATTACGCTCTGGATACAACGCTAATTCCTGATGAAGATAATGTTGACTTAACTGCCGACGAATCACTATCGCTACAATAAGTAATAAAAGTAAAACAAAGCCACTGAACATGATTTGCGACAGCAGCATTTTCGAAATAATAACTTGCGTATCGCGGTTGTAATTCGTAAAAGATTGGCGTAGTTCTGTGGTTTTGTTATCAATAACCGAATCAAAGCCACTACTGACAGTCTTCGCTTTTTCCAACTGAAGTCTAAGCACATTCCAGTCGGTATCTGAACTACGCATTTCATTATCGAAGTCATCAGCAATGGTATTTAAGTTAACTAAATAATCTTGGACCGTTTTGATAACGTTATCATCTAACTTTCGCAATAATTGCTCTATTCGCTGTTGGTTATCTGCCCATTCCGTTTTATAGCTTTCCGAGTCTGTAGTTTCATAATAGCGATATAACACCAACTCCAAGGTTTTTATACTCGTGTGCAATGCATAAGTCGTATCAAGCTTCGGTAAATGGTCATCAACTAACATTTCAATATTATGTTCAACTTTTTGGCCACTATCGTAACTCGCCGTGATGATAACTAAGCCGCCGATAAAAACGACAGTAAAAGCCGCAATTAATCGATAGATATTTTTATAGTCACTCAAAATTTTATTCATACATATTCCCAACTTGCACTATGGCCACGGCATTGATTTCAGCCACCACCATTATTAAGTAATCATCGCTTCGACGAATAATACCTGCTTGTATTACAAATGTTTCCAAACATTGCAGTATTAACAATAATAAATGGCCTAAAAAATCTATCACTGCCTATCTAGATCTCCTACTGATATAATCTACGGCATTTAATTTATAGGTAAAACTCTCATGGCAGTTAATGATAAACAAAAACGTTATTTACGTGGTTTAGCTCACCCACTAAAACCAGTGGTTATGATCGCTAACAATGGCTTGACTGAAAATGTGCTGATGGAGATTGATAACGGACTTAATCGTCATGAATTGATCAAAGTTCGCGTCAGTGGTTTAGAAAAAGCAGACCGTCTAAAAATGTTGAATGAAATCGTTGACAAGACAAACGCTGATTTAGTGCATGTCATCGGTCATATTGGTGCTTTTTACCGTCCAGCTAAAGAACCAACTATTAAACTGCCTAAATAAAAGTAACCGAGCTCATGATTCAAAAACCAGCCGAAACAGCGCAAACTATCGAAAAAGTCATCGCCGAACGTTGGAGTGGCCGCGCTTTTGACCTAGCCACACCGGTGAGTGATGAACAAATTATCGCATTGTGTGAAGCAGCACGTTGGTCACCATCCTGTAATGGCGATCAACCTTGGCGGTTTATTATTTGGGATCGTAACCAAGATCAAACCAGCTGGCAGCAAGTTGTTGATTGCTTGTCACCAGGCAACCAGCAATGGGCACAAAATGCGCCTTTATTGATCTTAGCGACCTCAGTGAAAATTTTTAGCCACAATGGTAACGACAATCGTTGGGTTGGTTATGATACTGGCGCTGCCTGTGTGAGCTTATGTCTACAAGCCACAGCAATGGGCTTGATGACCCATCAAATGGGTGGCTATGATAGTGACAAAGTACGTCAACAATTTAACTTGCCTGACGATATCAATCTTTGGGCTATGATTGCCGTTGGTCATCCAGCACCGCTAGACAGCTTAGATGACGAGCAAATGGAACGGGAACTAAAAGCACGTGAACGTCGTCCACTATCTGAACAGTTTTTTATTCAAGCTTGGAACAAGCCGATTAACTCAGGAGAATAAGATGAAAGCAGCTTTACTAGGTCTCGCCAGTTTACTAACCGTCACATCAGTTTCCGCATTTGAACAAGTGTATTTAGACCGGTTATTAGAAACTCGCCAATGTAACTTTTGTAATTTAAGTGAAGCTGACTTAAGCGGCCAAGACTTTAGCGGCATCGACATCAGTGAAGCTAACTTGAAAGGCACCAACTTCTCCAATACCAAATTAGTCGGCGTTTGGTTTACCCACTCAAAATTACATGGTGCCAACCTAGAAGGTGCTGATTTATCAACCTCACTGCTTGATTATGCCATTTTCGATGGTGCGAACTTAACCGGTGCCAACCTGAGTAATACTCAACTAGTATTCACTGACTTCACCGGTGCCAACCTAACTAATGCTAATTTAGATGGCGCTAAAATTCGCGGTGTAACTTACTGCAACACTACGATGCCTGATGGCACTGTTAACAACAGTGGTTGCTAAATAAGCCAACATACAAACTGTAAACATCATATTTATAGCCGGTTACGTTACAATAACCGGCTATTCTTTTTTTAACGCTTGCTGTCACTTTGAAACCGCTAATTTCACAACTCGAAAAACTTATCGCCAAAACCATGTTGGCAGATCAATTTCCCTTTCGGCGGCGGTTAAGAAACCTAGCTAAAAAGAAAGACGTTTCAGCCGAACAACTAGCAAGCTTAGAAGCGCAGATTAAAGCTTCAGTCTCGCGTCGACAACACCGCTTACAACAATTACCCAAGCCTGAATTTGATGGTGATTTGCCGGTTATTGAGCGCCGTGAAGAAATCGCCAAAGCCATTACCGATAACCAAGTCATTATCTTATGTGGTGAAACCGGCTCAGGTAAAACCACCCAACTACCTAAAATCTGCCTTGAATTAGGCCGTGGCGTTGCTGGCTTAATTGGTCATACCCAACCGCGACGTATCGCCGCTCGTACTGTAGCAACCCGTATAGCGGAAGAGCTTAAGTCTGAACTGGGTGACACAGTTGGTTATAAAGTTCGTTTCCATGACCAAGTCAAAGCCGACCGTAGTTATGTAAAGTTGATGACGGATGGCATTTTATTAGCCGAAACCCAAAATGATCAATTCCTAAATCAATACGACACCATCATTATTGATGAGGCGCATGAACGTAGTCTCAATATCGATTTCTTACTCGGTTACCTCAAGCACTTATTGCCAAAACGTCCTGATTTAAAAGTCATCATCACCTCGGCGACCATTGATACCGAACGTTTTTCAAAACACTTTGATAATGCCCCAGTTATTGAAGTCACCGGCCGTACTTATCCGGTTGAACTTCGTTATCGGCCACCGATGGGTAACGATGATGAGCAACGTGATTACGATATGGTGCAAGGCATTGTTGATGCCACTGATGAACTGTGTCGTGAAGGCCAAGGCGACATACTCGTCTTTTTATCAGGTGAACGAGATATTCGTGATGTTTCAGAAGCGTTACGTAAACATCACCCAGCACAAACAGAAGTTCTGCCGTTACTTGCCCGTCAATCAGCAGCCGAACAAAACCGTGTCTTCAAAACATCCGGTCATCGCCGTATCATTTTAGCCACCAATGTTGCTGAAACATCGTTAACCGTACCCGGTATTCGTTATGTTATCGACCCCGGTTATGCTCGGATCAGTCGTTATAGTGTCCGTAACAAGGTGCAGCGTTTACCAATAGAAAAGATCTCCAAGTCGAGTGCTAATCAACGTTCTGGTCGCTGTGGCCGTGTTGCAGCCGGTATCTGTATTCGTCTCTATGCCGAAGATGATTTTACCAATCGCCAAGATTTTACTGATCCTGAAGTATTAAGAACCAACCTTGCCTCTGTCATTTTGCAGATGTCGTCACTCAAATTAGGTGATCCGGCTAAATTCCCATTCATTAATCCGCCGCCACAAAAAATGATTAATGATGGTTTTCGTTTATTAGAAGAACTCGGTGCGGTTTCTCGTACTCGCAGCTTAACCGAAACCGGTCGCCGGTTAGCCAGTTTACCTATCGATCCGCGCATTGCGCGTATGGTATTAGCCGCACAAAAGCTCAATAGTCTTACTGAAGTACTGGTCATTGCCAGCGCATTAAGCATTCAAGATCCGCGTGAACGACCGATGGACAAACAACAAGCCGCCGACGAAGCGCATAGCAAATACAAAGATGAACGCTCTGACTTTTTAGCCTTCCTCAAGTTGTGGGATTTGTATCACGATAAAAAGAAACATCTCACCCAGAATAAATTACGCAAATACTGCCGAGATAATTTCCTGTCATTCATTCGCCTGCGTGAATGGCATGAAATCCATCAGCAATTGCATGTTCAAGTCACCCAAATGGGCTTTAAACCGAATAAAATCCCGGCTGACTACCAAGAAATTCACCAAGCATTGCTATCTGGCTTATTAAGTAATATCGCCGTTAAATCTGACAAAAAAGAATATACCGGCACCCGTAATTTAAAACTGCACATTTTCCCAGGTTCAGCGCTACACAAAAAAGGCCCGAAATGGCTGATAGCAGCTGAGCTGGTTGAAACAGGTCGCTTATACGCTCGTATTGTCGCTAAAATTGAACCTGAGTGGATAGAAGCTATAGCCGGTGACTTAGTTAAGAAAAACTACTCCGATCCACACTGGGAAAAGAAACCGGCACAAGTGGTTGCCTTTGAGAGTATTTCTTTATATGGCTTACCGATAGTAAACCGTCGACGCGTTCATTTTGGTCCGATTGATACACAACTGTCGCACGAAATATTTATTCGTGATGCTCTAGTGCAAGGTGACTGGTACTGCAAAGCACCTTTTTTCCAACATAACTTAGATCTTATTCAAAGCATCGAGTTGCTCGAACAAAAATCACGCCGCCGCGATGTATTGGTTGATGATGAAGTATTGTTCGAATTTTATAAGCAACGCATTCCAGAACATATCATTAACGGTGCTGGCTTTGAAAAATGGCGTAAAAAGGCCGAAAAAGAAAATAACAAACTACTATTTTTAAGTCGTGAAGACTTAATGCAACACCAAGCTGACCATGTCACCGCTGATAGTTATCCCGATCAAATCTTAGTTAACCGCGTACCGTTAGCGCTCGAATACCATTTCGAACCAGGACAAAGTCATGACGGCATCACCCAAACGATTCCATTATCACTATTGAATCAAACCAACCCAGATCGCTATGATTGGTTAGTACCTGGCTTATTACGCGATAAAGTAATATTTTTGATTAAAGGCTTACCTAAGTCACAGCGCCGTCATTTTATTCCTGTGCCTAAATATGCTGACGACTGTCTGCAAAACATGACTCCGGATTCAGGTGCACTATTAGTCACGTTAAGTGACCAATTACGCCGTTTAACTTCTATCGATATTCCCCTTTCTGACTGGAATGTCAGTGAGCTACCAAAATATTTACAAATGAATTTTCGCTTGGTGGATGAACAAGGAAACTTGCTAGAAGAAAGTCGTGACCTGCAACAACTCAAGCAAGATTGGGCTAAACAAGCCGCTGCCAGCTTTAGACAAATACCTGATAGTGATTATGAGAAACAAGGGCTAACTGATTGGTCTTTCGGGGATTTACCTACGCAGATCACCTTAGAACAAAATGGCTTAGAAATGACCGCCTATCCTGCTTTAATCGATAAAGGCGATCATGTTGACTTAACCTTGATGGATACTTTTAAGCAAGCGAATGAACTTAATAGTAAAGGTTTAAGGCGTTTATTTATGCTTAGCCAAGCTGATTCAGTTAAGTATTTATTTAAGCATTTGCCTGATATTAAAAAGATGTGCTTGCACTATACCAGCGTACCGCCGGCCCCTTTTGATGATGATGAACAGTCCAATATCACGCCCAGTGAACAACTTAAAACCGATTTGATTCATCTTGCTTTTGATCGTTGCTTTTTACTTGGCCAAGATGAAATTCACAGTCAAATTGACTTTGAGCAACGTCTACAAAATCAGCGCGGCGAATTAATTGCTACTGCTAGTCAACTGGCCAAACAATTTGCCAAACCTTTGGCTGAGTACCATGCCATAGCCAAACGCATGTCAGACAAAATGCCATTGACCGCCCTTAATGCAATTAAAGATATTCGAGAACAAATGGCCCATTTACTTTATCAAGGCTGTGTCCACCATATGCCTGATGAAGCCATTCAACGAATGCCAGCCTATTTCCAAGCTATTGGCCAACGGTTAGATAAATTGGTGTCCGATCCAAGTCGTGATCGTCAGTGGATGGCGGAAGTTAATCCCCATTGGCAACGCTACCTAACACATGCCAAAAAGCGTCCCGCCGTAGAACTAGCACAATATCGCTGGATGATAGAAGAATTTAGAATCTCGCTATTTGCCCAAGGTTTAAAAACAGCGTATCCGGTCTCACTAAAACGTTTAGATAAAGCTTGGTCAGCCTCAAATGAGTAAACTAATTTAACGAATTGTTTCAAAAATAATAGTTATTCAGTTTTGATTCAGCTTGACCTTGTTAGCCTGCAGTTAACAGCTAACAACCAAAGGAGAGCTGCTATGAAACATATCTTATCTACTATTAGTTTAGCGACCGTTTTAGCCATCTCGTCGACCGCGTCTTTTGCCAAGCATGGCGACCGTCAAAATAATAATTATGCATTTCAAGATACGGCACGTGTAACCCATGTCGAGCCACTCTATAAAACTGTCCGCATTTCATCCCCGCAACGCGAATGTTGGAATGAACCTAGAAACCATCGTCCTACCGCACAAAATAAGTCTTATACCAGCACCATTGCCAGCGGTATTATTGGCGGCGTTATTGGTAACCAATTTGGTGGCGGTAGTGGTAAAACAGTGATGACCGTAGCCGGCACCCTACTAGGCGGTTCACTAGGGAACGACTATAATAATAAATCACAAGCTAGATCGTCTTATAACAATCATGAAAACTGTCGGGTAACTAATAATTACCGAGAAGAACAACGCATAGACGGCTATCAGGTTACCTACCGTTATCAAGGTAAAACCTACTCTACTGAGATGGAACATCACCCTGGTAAACACCTTCCAATAGAGGTATCTGTTCGCCCAGCTCATCAATACTACTAAGCCAATCATTAGCTAGGAGAGAATCATGAAGTTGACTAAATTAATCATATTAGCAAGTGCAGCAACATTTTCTTTTTCAGCCATCACGCTGCCGTTACATGCAGAAGATCTACCCTATACCGTCACTGATGGCACTCATCTTGATGTCGATAGCTACAAAGGTTTTAAACTCTATCGAAACTGGTGTGCACGCTGTCACGGTACCTATGGTCAAGGTATGGTCGGTCCAAACCTAGCCGAAAGCTTAAATAACATCACCAAAGTAGAGTTTGTCGATGTGGTTGAAAATGGCAAAATTGGTAGTATCGGCAGCATGCCAGCTTGGCAGTCTAACCCCAAAGTAATGAAAGGTTTAGATAAACTTTATGGTTATCTAAAAGCACGGGCTGATGGTGCAATTGGTGAAATCAAGCCTAAGAAAACCAAGTAAACTGTCTAACAATACGATCTGTAAAACCATTATTAATAGATAATGCAGGTCGTATTTTACTTTAAACCAGCCCGCTACATTTCGACCGCAGCTAATAAAAGGTTCAAATATGACGTTCTATCCATCCCTGATTTTACTATCATCAATTTTGCTCAGTCCAGGTATACAAGCAGGACAATTAGTCGACGATATTGACCCGGGAGATAACGTAAATGAAATTCAATTGCCGCTGACTAAACGCACTGCAGCAGAACTGGTAAGAGTGGAATCTGAAGGCAAAGTGCTATCAGTCGACAAAGTGCAATACAAAGGGAAATCAATCTTTCGCGTTAAAGTGCTACATGATGATGGTAAAATCAAATTTTACCGAATTGACCCTCAAACAGGCTACGAACCAAGCTAATACCCATGCGAATATTATTGATTGAAGATGAAGTTCATTTACGTGAACAAGTGACCCAACAGTTACAAAAACAAAACCTTACTGTCGATGCTGTCGCTGATGGCGAAGAAGGTCTCTATCAAGGACTCGAGTTTCCTTATGATGTTGCTATTGTAGATTTAGGCCTACCCAAACTATCCGGTATCGAAGTCATTCAGCAGCTGCGTGCGGCAAGTAAAGACTTTCCTATTCTTATACTAACGGCCCGTGGTCGTTGGCAAGATAAAGTGGAAGGGCTTGAGGCTGGCGCTGATGATTACTTGGTCAAACCCTTTCATTTTGAAGAACTATCGGCGCGTATTCACGCGCTGGCTAGGCGGGCATCAGGTTGGGCAAACGCCACCTTAAAATGTGGCAATATTACGCTCAATCCAACCAGCCAAGAAGTGATGAAAAATGAGGTGAACGTTGACTTAACAGCCTATGAATATCGTCTTTTGCATTTTTTAATGCTGCATGCCGGCGAAGTATTATCCAAAACAGAATTAACCGATCATATTTACGAACAAGATCATGATCGAGACAGCAATGTTATTGAAGTATTCATCAAGCGACTGCGTAATAAGCTTGATCCTGACAAAACCTTAAACCCTATCGATACCTTACGTGGTCGTGGTTATAGATTGACGCTACCTCGTGATCAATAAAAATATTTCACTTAGCAAACGGCTATTACTGGCAGCCAGTTTAGTATTAACTGCATTTTTAGGTTTATCTGCATTTAGTTTAAATAACGCCTATTTAGCCAGTGCTGACACGGCTCAACAAAAACGGCTAAAAAATTACATCTATACCCTGCTCACCGCTGCTGATTTTGATGAATCGGGTAAATTACTGATGCCTGATGACCTGGCTGAACCATTATTTTCAACACCTAACTCAGGTTTGTATGCGCAAATAATCAGTGGTAGACACCGTGTTTGGCAATCACCCTCAAGCCTAGGCCTTTTTATCGCCTTACCTGAGCATCCCGGTCCATCTGAAGAACAACTGACTACCGTTGAATTAGACTCAGGCATAAAACTTCTCAACTTAGCCTTTGGTATTGTTTGGGAAAATGATCAAGGCCAGCAATTTAGCTATACCATTAATGTTTCAGAAGATCTTAATGCCATCAACGAGCAAAAAGCCCAATTCCAACGCAGCTTATGGTATTTACTTGGTGGCACTGGTCTGATTCTCTTATTCGTTCAAGCGTTAATATTACGCTGGGGTTTACGACCACTGCATGATGTTGCCATCGAGCTGCATGCTATCGAAAGTGGTGAACAAAAACGTTTATCTAGCGATTACCCATCAGAACTTAATCAACTAACGGAAAATATCAATGTCCTGCTTGATCATGAAAGCTCACGGCGCGAACGTTATAAAAACTCATTAGCAGATTTAGCCCATAGCCTTAAAACGCCGCTAGCGGTATTCCGTGGTGAACTGGAAAACAACTTCAACATTGCTGATATCCAAAAAATGGGCCACGAGCAACTTGATCGTATTACCTCACTAGTTGATTACCAACTACAACGTGCTGCCACCGAAGGAAAAAGTAGCCTATTGGCCCCAGTCTCATTAGGTGAAATTATCCATAAAATTCTAGGCTCGCTCGATAAAGTCTACCAATCAAAACGGATACGCTGTCAGTATGACATCCAACGTGATGCCTTCATCCATGCAGATCAAGGTGACATGTATGAGCTATTAGGAAATATGCTCGAAAATGCTTATAAATACTGTAACCAACAAGTGCATGTCACAGTTATCACCCAACTAGATGTCGTTGAAATTCGTATTGAAGACGATGGAAATGGCATTCCCGAACATGCTCAACAAGATATCATCAAACGAGGCAAACGTATTGATACGCAAGTAGAAGGTCAGGGTTTAGGTTTGGCGATCGTCAGTGATATCATTGACGCCTATCAAGGCGAAATCGAACTTAAATCAAGTCATCTTGGCGGTGCCTGCTTTATCGTGCAACTGCCTAATCAATAACCGCCGCCTCACGTAATAACCAGATATAAAAAATAATAATTAACCCTAAACTATAGTGACAATCATTATGATAAAAATAACACTACCACTTGCCCTGCTCAGTCTATTCTTCGTAATGACTAACTCATATGCTAGCGGTGTCATGACAACAGAAGATGTGAAAAACGTTACACGTTCCGATGAAGGCATAGCCGCTCAACAGCTATCAAAAGTAGCAGGTTTATTAGCACGCTATGAAATTGAAGCCGGAAAATTAGTAAACTCACTTAAAGTCACTGATGTTAGCTGCGATAAAATTAACGAACAAGCAAAAACATTACTTACATTGTCAGAAAAAGTGATAGCAACAGCCCGTCTTCGACTGCCACAATGCGATACCTATTTGGCAATGACGCTACCTTTGAAAGATAAGTTAGCAACCATTTCAAACGAAATTCTAGAAAAAGATTATCACCATGATGGTGCGTTACCTGTGGCACCTGCCGAGTGTTATCACACGAAAGACTTATTCGTTCATCCAGCAACCGTATTGGTATTAACACGTGATGATCCAAGCTTAACAGCTGAAACCAAAGAGTCGATTAACTTAGAAATAACGGAAGTGTTGGCACACACTGAAATTGTTAGACAATTGGTTATTTATTAATCACAATAAAGATAAGGGACGTTGACCTTTGTCAGGTCGCGTCCCCTTAACTGGTTAATAACCAAATATGTTCAGTTGCAGCACTTACACCTTTCAGGCCTCCTAATACAGATTTACTATCAACTAGCAGTAAATTATATGTATCTCTATAGTGTTGATTTACTTCAGTAGTACTTATTGAAAACGGTGGCCCATTGATTAGGCTTTGATCGTATTCAAAAGTAATCAATAACTGCTGGGCTGCACCGGTAATATCTACCAAGTGTTTTGAATATCGCTTACGGATACCGTCAGGCAATGCAACCAAAGCTGCTCGATCATACACAGCATCAACCTCGCCAATAAGTTCACTAGACAAGTCAAAGATATCGCCCACAAAGATATCTATGTTATTTGCACTGTAACGTAGCAACTCTCCACATTCAGTTATTTCAGGACTTAAGCCAAGCTCATTAAATAGTTGTTCGATAGCGAGCCCACTCAATTCAGCACCAACAACTTGATAGCCATTCGACAGCAACCAGCCAATATCAAGTGTCTTACCACATAAGGGCAACAATACCCGATTGCCTGCCTGCACATTAAGCTTGTTTAAATTATCTACCAATAAAGGATTGGGCTTGTTTTGGTGAAATCCGATCTCACTCTTTGCCCATTTTTGATGCCAAAATTCGCTATTCATACAGTTTGCTAACCTTTTTACATTCAGGGTATGACCGTAACATTTATAACAATGTATGACTTTTCTACATCGGCTTTTTTGCAATAATGAAACTGGTTCTGCTACTTTGCTCAGGGATCCAATGTTGCTTAATGTCAAAGCCCGCCTCTTGCATATAAGCAGCGAGTTTCTGATGAGAGAAAAACTGTATCTTTGGTATCAATCCTAACACTACACCTATAGGCCAAAGTGGTTGAAATATTCTCATCCATCCAGTCAAGCTAGGACTACTAGTGACAACCCCCCCCCCTGGTTTTAACAATTCAAAAGACCGTTTAATACTTGCTTGAGGATCACTCAGTAAATGCAGAATATTTAATCCTAACACTGCATCAAAACTGGCTTGGTCAGCGTTGAAATCTTCAATCGATGATACTTTAAATTCGAGGTTACCTATGTTGCTATCCGTTAATTTAGCTTGTGCAATTTCAATCATCTTGTCGGACACATCCACTGCTAGATACTGCTTAACATGTGGCGCATGAACTAAAGCCGTCGAGCCCGTGCCACAACCAAACTCCATCACAAACATTTGATCATTAAAAAACTGCTGAGTCAGAGCTAACTTCTGTTGATATAGCTCCTCGTTAGGCACTGCTCTTTTGGCATAACCTTCCGCGTGTTTATTCCAAAACTTATTGGCAGAAATCATCTCACTTCCTCAATCAGTAAAGCTGCATAGTAACAATACAAATATTTATATAGAATAGCTAAAAACTATAACGGTTATGGATATTACGTTAAAGACATGAGTTATGGAAAACACTAAGGATAGTATTCACCTTCATTATCAAGTTAAATGGTTAGCTCGGCTATTTGCTAAGCACGCAGACTATCAAGAAATTCTATTAGCCGCAGATCGTCTAATTCTTAATAAACCTCATCAGCAACTTGTTATCAACCTGATGCACCTTGATGAAGGAATAAGTCTACATAACTCTTTTTTTTGGTCAACAATTTCAATCCCACTCGATGATGGCAGAAAAATTCAGCTTGGTGGCCTCAATAATCGTTCTGCTCCATTACTGTGGAGTCGAATAAAAAACGCCTGTAACTCATATCAACAACAGTATATTAAGGAACTTAAACCCAGCTTATTACAGGCTTGTCTGAGCGCTAAAAAACTATTGAGTTCAACCCGATATATTCGTCAACAGCAGATTGACATATGGTTTAAAACTCATGATCATATAACTACCGCATGCACATCTAAAGTTATAACTTCAAAGTTAAGAGCAGCTTACCCTCATTACTTCAAATCAATTCAAGATCTATTGATTGATGGGAAGCAGTTTTTTAGACACAGAAATGAAAGCTTTGTCGACAATGAACTAAGTAACTATAAAGAGTTTTTCGACTACGTTGAAAGTAAACCATTAACGTACAATCAGCGAAAATCCTGTGTTATTAACGAGCAAAACAACTTAGTTATAGCTGGAGCCGGAACGGGAAAAACCAGCACCATGGTCGGTAGAGCCGGTTATTTATTACTGACCAATCAAGCATCACCCCAACAAGTTCTCATGCTCGCCTTTGGTAGTGATGCTGCTAAGGAAATGTCAGAACGTATCCAGATCAGATTAAAAACGACAGAGCTAACTGTAAAAACATTTCATAGTCTAGGCAAACAAATCATCACCAGTGTTGAAGGTAAAGTGCCATCAATCAATAAAATGGCCGAAGACAGCTTTCTAAAAATTAGCTTTGTAGATGAACAATTTAAGCAACTAATTAAAACGAGCAACAAATATAAAGCTCAATTTATCAATTGCATCTCCCGTTATTCTTATCCCTACCAAACCATCTTTCACTTTGGCTCACTTGGTGAATATCTGCAATACATCAAAGAACATGAAGTTAGGACACTAAATGGTGAGCTAGTTAAAAGCTTAGAGGAGTGTGAAATCGCTAATTACTTGTGCCGACAAGGCATCAAGTATGAGTATGAAACCAACTACACAATAGACACCTCTGGCCCGGACCATAAGCGCTATCAACCTGATTTTTTCTTAACTGAATATGATATATACATAGAGCACTTTGCAGTCGATGCTAATGGCAATACGCCACGATTTATTGATCAAACAAAATACTTGCAAGGAATGCAATGGAAACGGGACTTACATCAAAAACACAACACTCAGCTTATTGAAACTTACAGTTATCAAAAACGAAATGGGAACTTATTATCAGAGCTAGCTGCATCACTAACGACAAAAAATGTTGAATTTAAGCCTATTTCAGACAATAAACTGTTAGAGATGCTGAATGAAAAAGGCATGGTGTCAGCCTTTAGTCGCTTATTAACCGACTTACTGTCTTTATTAAAATCTACCTTACACACTATCCAACAATTAGTTGATAACAACAAATCAGCTGGCCTAGTAGCAGTAATCGAACTATTCAAACCCATCTATCAAGCCTATGAAGATGAGCTAACTAAAACTGACACCATCGACTTTGACGATATGATCTCTAAAGCAGTTAGCTATGTTGAAACTAAGAAATATAAATCGCCGTTCACACATATTCTGGTCGATGAATTTCAAGATATATCTGCTAGCAGAGCCAGGCTAATCAAAGCACTCGTCAATCAACATGAGCATGGCACTTTATTTTGCGTCGGTGATGATTGGCAATCGATCTATCGGTTTACAGGCAGTGACATCTCGATCACAAAAAACTTCTCCCATCACTTTGGTCACACCGCGACGTCAGTGCTCGATCAAACCTTTCGGTTTAACAATAAGATAGCAGAAGTTTCTTCACGTTATATAAGCCAAAATCCAGAACAACTGAACAAACATATTTCTAGCTTAAAACAAGTAACGCACTCTGCCATATCCTTAATTAAAACATCAAATAATCAATCAGGTTTGGCAATGGCACTAAAACTAATCAGTGACCAAGTAACAACAAAAGCTTCAGTATTAGTGCTCGTACGTTTCAAACATGACCGCCCCAAACTGACAGACTTCAAAGCCTCATACTCACAATTAACTATCAACGTCATGACAGCACATGCAGCAAAAGGTAAAGAAGCAGATTATGTAATTATATTGGGGCTTATTAAAGGAAAGTTTGGATTCCCCTCAGAAAAGGCAACGCACCCTCTGCTGCAAATTCTGTTACCACCACAAGAAAAATTCAAACATGCAGAAGAACGACGACTGTTTTATGTGGCCCTAACCAGAGCAAAACAGCATGTTTATCTCATTACAGATGCCAACAAACCATCAGACTTTATACGAGAATTAATTAATGATAAATATGATATTTCTATACCCTCGCTACCCGGCCTTGATTCGCAAACTAAACTAGCTGATGTTCCTTGTCCCAAGTGCAAAAGTGGTTTTTTACTCACCAGAAATGGAGCCAATACTAACTTCAATGGATGCAGCAACTATCCACTATGCAATCATACACAACCAGTCTGTGAGTGGTGTGGAAATACAATGAAAATTAAAGGTAGACTGCGTATTTGTGGTGCGAGTGGCTGCAAGTTCAAACAACCAATCTGCCCAAAATGCCAAGGATCAATGAAACTTCGGCAAGGACAATACGGTAAATTCTGGGGATGCAACCACTACAAAAGTGATGCTGAATTTTCCTGTTCACATCAAGAAAAGTTTATAGATTTAAACCCGAGCTAAGGACTGTCGCCATGCCGATGGTGTGAAACCTAACACTCTTCGGAAAGCGGCCGTGAACTTACTTGGGTTCGAGTAGCCTACCGAAAAAGCAACCTCAGTCACTGATAGTCCTGAACTCAACAGCTGTTTTGCTCGCTCCATTCTACGTAAAGTGAAATATTCATAAGGTGCATATTTCATTGCTGTCCGAAATGATCGAGAAAAACTACTTTTATCTTGGTCAACTGCTTGTGCTAACTCAAGTAAAGTCACATTGGTTGGAATACGTGTTTCTATCAACTCTAAAACAACTGCCAACCGCCTCCCCGTCAACGGACGACTTTTTCTTTTAGTCTCAGGTTGCTCATTAAATTCAGATAAGCGTCTTAAAACGATCTCAAGGCCATGGTCAAAAAATGCGGTTGAAAGACCATGCGCTTCAGCATCACGCCACATAGCTGTCATCACTGCTGTAATGAGTGGATCGTTATGCAGCGATGACATACTAGAAGCAAAGTCATCAGCATGAAATGAGAATTGTTCATTTCCTTTATTAAACGCCTCCAGATCGATAGCAATGCCCAGCATCTGCATTTTGTCCCAATAGCCTTCAGCCTTGCTATTAGGTAATGCTAACCCCACTGTTCCTGGTCGTAATACACCTTCAAGTTGCTGTCCATCACCATAGCGTCGTATCCGCCCTATATGGCCGGTACACATATGTAATGTTAAATACGGTACTGAAGCATATTCACCTTCAAATGGTGAAAACTCACTAACGGCAAGTCGTACCGCACCAGCCGGGTCTTCACGCGTTAATTGTGGCTCAGCCCCCAACTTTTTCATCCGCTGCTGAAAGTCTTCTGCTGTGTGTTGTCTATTTATGTCAGTCATCAATTTTCACTTTTTACCACGATCGGAGTACTTGCAACTTTATGGAGCGGCGACATCAGTTAGGACTAGATTAAAATAAACACTAATAAGAATCAATATCATTTAATATAACCATCAAAAATCTAGTCTGGAGACAAGAATGCCCCGAACAAAGATCAATATTGCAACACTGAGTGCCACCACACTGATATCAGCACTTATCACCCTTCCAGCAGTTGCTGAAGAGAAGCCTAAACAGCTAGATGATTTAATCGTAACCGCTGAACTGATTGACCGGCCCTTGTCTGAATCCAGCACCAGTATTCAAATTCTCGACCAAGAAAGCTTACAAAAACGAGCAGGACTGGTTACCGCAGATGATGTTCTAGATCGCATCAGTAATATCAGCGCCGTAATAGGCACAGGTAAAGCGCCTACAATAAGAGGTGTTGATGGTAATGGCCCTGCCCAAGGTGGTGATGCTTTTTTCGCCGGTAGTCGCGCTCGCCTCAACTGGCAAATTGATGGTCGTCCAGCCAATGTTAATGAAATCAACTATGGCGATGTGGGTCTATGGGATGTTGAACGAATCGAAGTACTTCGTGGCGCTCAAAGTACACTAACAGGCCGAAACTCAATTGCCGGTACAGTGGTGATAAAAACCAATGACCCGATTTTTGAGCAAGAAAATTCTTTTCAAATTGCTGCCGGAAACCATGATCAGTTCCGTAGCTCGGCAATGACTAATATTCCATTAACGGATACCGTCGCGATACGTTTAGCAGCTGATTGGTATGAAAGTACATCCGCAGTCGATTATGACTCCTATGAAGGCGTGTCTGATCCAGGTGAAAAAGAATCAATGGCCGTGAGAGGTAAATTATTATTTTCTCCCTCTGACAAGACCAACCTTTTACTCACCGTAAACCATGCTACCCATAAAGAACCACATGCAGAAATTGTGGTAAAACCCTATAGTGATCGCGACTCCAATTTTCCACAGCAAGCAAGGCACGAACCTAAAACAACCAGTTTTATAGCAGATTTTGATACGGTGTTAACTGATACCCTGTCTTTAGAAATCAATGCCTCCTATACCGACTTTGACTTTGATCGAAAATCCCCCTCAACCACGGCATTAACCATAGATACTGATGAATATGCTTTTGAGCCTAGGCTTCGTTATCAAAACAACAACGGTTTAAATGCAGTAGTTGGCTTTTATTCCTTTCATGCACGCCAAGATGAATCTATCGACATGTTTGGTGGCCAAGACTTCGAAGATGATACTGATACTTCAGCTATCTATACTGAAACCGTCATCCCTATTAATGAATCATTCGACTTATCATTAGGTCTACGCTATGAACGTGAAAAACACGAACGACAAGGTGGCAATGCTGCTGGAGCGCCAGCTGTAAGTATTTCAGCAGATGATACTTACCACGCCTTATTACCTAAGTTTGGACTAAGTTGGTACCCAACGGACGATTCAACCTATGGCTTCCAAGTAGCTCGAGGCTACAACGCTGGCGGTGGTGGTATTGCGTTTAATGGTGTCTTAGTTTCAAACTATGAATTCGATCCAGAGTACGTATGGAACTACGAACTATTCGGTCGTCAAAGCTTTGCTGATGGCCGAATAAAAACCACCCAAAACATCTTCTTTTCTAGCTATAAAGACATGCAACTGCCGTTTGATCTAACACCCAACATTGCTGGAGATGAGTCCTTTGTAGTGCGTAATGCAGACAAAGTTGAAACCTACGGTGCTGAATTAGGTATAAGTTACGCGATAAATAGTGAATTTGAAGTCTATGGTGATCTAGGTTTACTACACACAGAAATCGTCGACTTTTCAGGTGGTGTAGCTGAAGGTAATGAACTACTCACCGCACCAAGTGTCACTGCAAGTGCTGGAGTGTTATGGGAAAAAGCCAATTGGGACGCAAGCTTCGGCACAAAATACAGTAATTCATATTACAGTGACGTCAACAACCGCAAAAGTACCCGAACTGAATCTTACGTGATTGCTGATGCTCAACTAGCCTACAGCTTTAAACACGTTCGCATCTTTGGCTCAATTCGAAACATGTTTGATGCTGATGAACCTGTTGCTAAACCATCAGCTGATACCGCCGTTTTATTACAACCTCGTACATTTATGGTTGGGTTGCAAACAACGTTTTAGCCTAGAAAACATTGCCAGTGGCGTATTAGACACCACTGGCAATAATTACTTAAATTTCAAGCAGTTTTATTTATTTAATCTAAGTTATTTATCTTCTGTTTTTTCAAACTTTAAATTAGGTATATCAGCCTTCCCCATAACAATAAGTACAAAACCGACACAGACTAAGAAAAAAGTCGTTGCTAGCAGACTGGCATATACAGGATCAGTAATACCTTCCGTTTTATCTCTCAAAAATGACAGTACGGCAGTAACCACTGCCAGTAATAAACTTATATAACCAGAAACCAATGATGTTTTCTGAAGCTTGCCTTTTGTTTTAACCATTAAAATCTAGACTCCTATTCTTTTGACAGATACTTAACCAACAACTCTTAAGTCACTCGTCATCGTTAGATTATTTCACCTGCCAAAACCGTTCTAACAACAAATCATCGCCATTAAATAGTTTGCAGTTAAACTCATCGCCATGTTGAATCTTGCCGACACCACTAGGTGTACCAGTCATAACGATATCGTTATCTTGCAAAGTCATAAATGAACTGATCTCGCTAAGTAATATTTCAGGTTTATAAATCATATAGCTACAACCAGAAGCTTGCTTAACCTCGCCATTGATAGACAGCTCCATTGTTAGCTGAGAAACATCTTCATCAACAGTAACAAAGTCACTAAAAACAGCGGAATGATCAAAGGCTTTTGCTCTTTCCCAAGGCAAGCCTTTATCTTTAAGTTCAGTTTGAATTTTCCGTTTGGTCAGATCCAGTCCGAAACCTGCACCCACGATTTGACCAGCACGAATTAGAAATGATATTTCACCTTCATAGTGAATTTCATCGCTGCCTTGAACATATATGTCATTACTGATTGCAGAGTTTGGCTTAATAAATATCACCGGCTGTGTCGGTAGTTCATTACCTAACTCCCGAATATGAGCGACATAATTTCTGCCAATGCAAACGACCTTAGAAGGTATGACTTCTATGCCATCAAAGGTAACTGTATTGAACATCAAAACTCCGTTGAATATGACAATAAACTGCTTGACGTCATCCTAGAGGTTTTAACGCATTGCGTAAACGTTGAATGAAATGTTTGGGCTGGACTTGCGTTAAAGATATGGTGTCGCAGTTTTGAAAACTACAGAATGGTGTGATGGCAGCAACAAAGGCAGCAATGACTAAATCTTCATCAAAACTATGTTGCTGCAAATGCAGTGACTTAATCTCTAAATGGCGGTCGTTGCGATGAGCTTTACAATCCATCCGGCCAATAAACTCATCTCGATAAAGTAACGGCAAGGAAAAGTAACCGTACTGCCGTTTAGCAGCAGGTAGATAACACTCTAACTGATAGTCGTATTGAAATAAGGATTTGAGTCGTGCCCGTTGAATCACACTGTTATCAAACGGAGACAAAATAGACATACGATTGTTCAATCTAGCAAGCGGCTGTTCAAATGCACCTGATGCCAATATAAATACTTCACCATTGCTTAGTTGCACTTGTTCTAAATCCTGCTCAGCCAACCTCTCATTCACCAAGACTTTCACAGCTTTGCGTAGTTCAGGATTGCGACGCTGATATGTCAGTCCTTTCAGTGAAACAAGGCCATGGCAGCGTAGCTGTTGATCAACAATATGTTCTGCAAACTCTGCCATCGTCGGCATCTGTGAATTTACCTGAGATGGCAATACTCGCTCCGTTAGATCATATGTTTTTTGAAATCCCTCGCGATCGCTGACCATCAGGTCGCCTTCCATATACAACTGTTCAATCGCCTTCTTAGCTGGCTTCCAATCCCACCACCCTGCACTTTTACTAGCTTTAGTTTCTAAATCGCGCGAACGTAACGGTCCATCTGACTCTATGCGAACCAACAACTCAGCCATTAGTTTTCTATCAGGATTTTTATACCAATGAGTTTGGCCGCTTTTTATGGCGTGCTTATAGGGTAAAGAAAAGCGAAAATCAGCAATGGGTAGAAAAGCAGCTGCATGAGACCAATATTCAAACACATCGCCAGCAAGCAACATTTGATTGGTCATCGCAGGCTTAAAGTTAGGCACCCGTGCCTGCAAAACATGATGGTGTGCTCGCTCCACCACTGATATGGAGTCGACTTGCACATAACCAAGATGGTTAATCGCTTTGCGTGCCCCAACCAAACCGGCGCCATAAGTCTTAGCCTGTAACAAACCTTGTGCATTTAAGGCCAGTCGGCGTAAACGAGCTAGATCTTGGGGCCGCTTAATTTCAATCATAGTCATATCGAACTAACGTCCAAATAATGGTTGGCTGAGTGGTGTAGGGAATAAAAATCAGTGATAGTTAGATCGTAACTTACCGCTGGTTAGCGTAATCATTTTTACAACATCTACTGGCAGCAAAAACTCTGTCACTATTAGCCCGTCAATACATCAAGATGCCTGTCCCATTGAGTTTGATACTAAAACCTTTTTAGGTGGCAATGGCGAGAAGTAACCAACTAATAACATTAAGCCACCGACAACTAAAAAGGATATTATTCTTGAAATAGATCCACTTTCAGCTAGGTCGATAAAGAACAGTTTTAATACCACTAATGCTAATAATCCTGCACCTGCAAACCAATAGCTTCTGGATGACTTTTTCAATGCCGCGACCATTAGAATAATCGCCAAGCCACTCCATATAATTGACGTACTCACTTGGAATAGTCCTGATGCGACCATGTCACTTTGATCATAGGGTATATCAGCGAATGCATGAACAGTTCTAGCTATCACTATGTTTATCCATGAAAAACTCATCATGCCAGCTATCAGAGCAATCGTTTTCGTTGGGAAAACAATCGGGCTACGCGATAACTGACATATAAATCTAAGCCAATAAACCATCACAGTTATGACAATAGCTTGACTGATATCAAGTGGATTAATAATTGGCAGATAACCAAATATAACCGGATCACCCGCTTCTGTACTACTTACAAATTGCCATAGGAACAGTATCAACATTAATGGCAATATTCCCCAAACATAATAAGCATGTTGATGTTGTGAAATAGGCCATGATGATTTTTTACCAAAGTAAATTAAAGTACCGGAAATTGCGGCTAAGATCAGTCCTGCTGAACTAATGACCCACGTTCTATCTATTGCAATTAATCTATCAACGACATCGACTACCGTCCATAAGCTGATAAAGGCGACTATCCATACTCCGGCAGCATGCCACACCGTTAATATTTGTTTCGGCCAGTTACTTTCATTTCGGCTTAATACTAATAAATGAACCAACAAGGCCGCAGGCCAGGCCAAGAATCCTAAATGGCTAAAGGGGTTTGCCGCGTCACTAGCAAACAGTTCCTCAAACATTAAACCTGTAATAATAAACACCACTGCCGGCATGAATAACACAGCTGAAAGTGATACTTTTTCCCAGTTCAATTTATAGCTGATAACAGCTTGAATAAAGGTCGTAACGGCTATGAAAATAAGACTTAGCTTCCACTCATAAGGCGACGAAGAAAAATGTTCTATTTCTACAAGACCCGCCACAAACCAAAAAACGAGGCCTGCGATGATAAACCAGTCTCCGCTTATCGTTGATTCAAAGCTATAAACCTTGGTTGCCGTTTTTTCATACAGATAGGCAATAAACAAGGCCGCCATACTTATTAACACCATGCCAAGATAGAAGCTGTTAATCACTGGCAAGCTTTCAGCCAAATGACCATCTATGCTCTCAATAAAACTAATGCTCGCAGCGACGGTTAAGATTAAACCAAATGCTCGCGGTATAAAGTTTGACTGTCTCAAACCAATCCAAACTAAACCAGCCCCTTCTACGGCCCAAACAGCGGCTGTCCAACGCCCATCGAAATACAATGGTATCGCCAAGCTGGCAAAGCCAATACCTAAGGCTAGAAAGGATTCAGACAATAGTTTGAAACTACCATGATTCAATCGCCATAAACTACGAGCTAGAATGAGGTAAATAGCCCCCATCGAAGCAGCTGTGATCGCTTGACCATATTCAAAATGTCTAACCAGTTCACTTTGTAATGCAAAGGCAATTAAAGGCAGACCAAATATTAAAGTGCCATCAACATAACCTTTTAGTTTTGGCGGCTGTTTGAACGCAAATAACACTGAAATTGTTAAGAATAATAAGTAGAACAAAATCAAAAAGGCTTCGGTAGAAACAAAAAACTCAGCTTGATAGGCTTTATAACCCCATAAACTACTAATCAAAAAGGTAAATATGAAGCCGACAAGGTTTAAAAAACGCCACGACTTGAACCATGCGATACCAAAAATACCCACGTTTAATAAGGTGTAATACGAAAACAGCATGATATGACTGCCACTGCCTGTAGACATCAGTATTGGGGCTAGAAAGCCACCTACCGAGCCAAATATAGCTAATGATTTGGCATCTTGTTTAACTGCCAGCCAGCCTGTCATCACGACTAAGGCCAACATCATCATTAAAGTGAAGCCCATCGGTATCAACTGATAAAACTTGGCCGTAGCAAATAGAGTTAGATAAAGAATGCCAATCCCAGCTCCTTGCAAGATCAGACCATATTCATGCTTGGTAGAACGTAATCGCCATCCAAGTCCCAGCATGACAATGCCAGCAACAATGACACCTACTAAGCGAAGCTCTATAGGAAACATACTTCTTTCAGCTGCGTATTTAAGTAAAAATGACACGCCGAAGAATAAGATAATCGCCCCAACCTTCACCACCACATTGCCCGTGGTGAAAAAGTCTCTCACCATAAAAAATAGCTTTTCAGCAAAGTCAGGTTCGCTGAACTTTGGTTGCGTTGTTTTGGATTGATTATTGGAAGGAGTAAAGTTACTCGGTTCTACACTTGGCTTCGAATCTACAGTCTCATTCGCGGTTAATGTGTCTTTTATTTCAACTAATGCATCCCATGAAACGGGTGCTTTTGCAGGTTGAGGTCCTTGAGCAGTGAACTCCGTTGCTGGCTGCGGTGCTGTAACTTCAGCCTTATCACTAACGCCTTTGCTTGATATTACTGAGCTATCAACTGTTGAGGATAGTCTACGAACTTCTTGCTCTAACTTTGCTACTCGATCTTTTAAGCTAAAAATCAGACCAAAAGCCAAACCAATAAGCAGTCCAAATATCATCCCTTCTTCATCTGCTAATGCAGCACCAAAAAATGTACCTACCAATGCCAATACAACAGTGATCATTCAACTCATCCTTAAACTAAATTAGTTAAATCAATAGGTGCTAACGATAACAGACCTCATTGTCTTGTTTTGATTTGTATACTTTTTATATATCAAAATTCAAATACAAAATACTCAAGCTCACCTTCATCGATCACTTTATTTTTATTCCAATCTGCGAAAATAACAAAGTAAAGTGATTGTCCCAACTCAGCAACACTGTATTCCTTGCCTACAAGGCCGAGTCTAGAAATTGAAATACCATGTCGGTTTGTTGCAAGGCTAACCAACCGTTCATCATATAAATAGTTATGAGCGATATCGTCAATATAAATAGTGCTATAAGCAGATCTTGCTGCGGCTATGCCACTACCTGGGCTGTAGAAACTGACATCCTGAGTGCTAAGACCCAACCGTGCTTTTTTAAAAATACTATCGTCAGTCCAAATACACACCTGAAAAACATCCTTGTCAGAATGTTTAGGCAAACTCAGCAGAAATGGTTCTTTAGCCAGTTTTATTACACGGCGGTCATCAGTAGAAATGGTTGCTGATTCAAACTCAACATTGTCGCCGTCTTGAAATACTTCCATTTCTAAAACAAGTGAACGAAGGTTTTCATCGTCTTGAAAAGCGTATGTTCGTCCAGAAATAACAAATGTAGCTAACAAAGCCATAGTAGCTACATGTTTGGTATATTTTCCTATCAAGTTGATTCCTGTTGTTTATCTAAATTAAATACTGGCTGTTAATTAGTCTAATTTATTGGAGCCGTTATGCTTAATAAGGTGCTTATCGCCATCAATTTATCAGTTCTTAATCTACTTTTCTCACGAAATAACACTAAATATCTAAATCACCTTTTTAGTTTCACACCTTTTTACTTACATTGCCTATAACACTTACTTGCTATATGGTTATGACAGAGTTTATCTACAATGAAATATGGAGATCAGTTAATGTCAAAATGGACAGAACAATTTGAGGCTCATGCTTTTCAGAAAGTATGGAGTGAGTTAAAAATTGGCATTAAAAGCGCGACTGTTGATGATGAAACTGTATTTACATCCGTAATCGAATTGGCACGATTAAAAAAGGTTATTGAGTACTTAGATGGGATGGTTCAATCTGTTGACCCAGAATTAGTTCCATTTACTACATGGGATGCTTTTTACCAACAAGCAGTGCCATGCTTGCAACAAATTATCAACTACAACAGCAATAGAAATATAGCCAATCTTGTGCAAGCTAATGTACATGCTGATAACTTATTGACTTACCTTCGACCTTATATGGTTTTACCTAAAGAAGCTGCAGCTTCGGTAAAAAGAGCAGCCACAATTTATTTAAAAACAGTTGAAGAGTATGTGAATAGTTTTCAAGAAAAATCAGGTGAACTTGTTAATGAAATTGCAGAACATAAGCTCAATTCTGAGACTTTATTCACTGAAATAGAAGATACTAAAAGTTCAGTAGATGAATATGAATCTCTGTTGTTTGGCGAGCATGGAGATGCAGGAATTCAAACTGAGATCTCAAATTTATATATTGATATCGACAATAAACACGAAAAAATCAATGAGGTTTATAACGAAATTTTAGTTGGTGATGAAGATGAACTATCAACTAAGCAAACAATATCGCTAGCTAGAGATGAGATTATTGAAGAACAGAAAAATATCAGCTTACTGATGGAATCTATTAAAAAAGAAGTTAATGAGCTAAATAAGTTTCATATAAAAATTTTTGGCACCATAAAAAAAGATGATACAGGGATAGATGGGCTTTCAGATGAATTTGATAGACTAATCCAAAATATGACAGATTTTAAGGTCAAACAAGAGCTGAGATATAAAGCATTAAATGATGAGATTGAAACATTACTTCCTGGTGCAACAAGTGCAGGCTTAGCTACCGCATACAGATCATTACGAAAATCTTTTTCTAAACCACTAAAGGTATACTCACAGTTATTTTATGTATCATTAATCATCTTATTTATTGCATCATTATTTTTTGTTATTGAAGAAGTAACTTGGACAAATATAAACTTTGTTGATATTAGTAGTCTAGAAAACCTTGGTAATAATATCTTATATAAGCTGCCATTATTTTTACCTGTAATATGGTTAGCTATATTCGCTTCAAAGCGTCGAAGTGAAGCGCAAAGACTTCAACAAGAATACGCACATAAAGAAGCAATGGCCAAGTCTTATCAAAACTTTAAACAACAAATAGAAAACTTAGGCGATGAAGATAAGTCGATGCAAAAAGCATTAATTATGAAAGCAATTGATGCGATTGCACATAATGCATCAGGGACTCTTGATGGAAAGCATGGAGATAAAATGCCCGCTCAAGAAATGTTCGAATCAGCTGTAAATGCAGCAGCGAAATTAAGCACCCTAAATCCAACTAAAAGTTAATCTAAACAAAGGGATTAAACTGGGTTGCTCTTTATATAATTTGAACAAAATGTATGCCCTTATTAGCTAAGGGCTATACCATTTCACGACTTTTATCGTTAAATTAACTTGCAAATCTAACTACTCAAACCAGCCTGTTGTTCCTGCAAATATTTAAACAATAACCGTGCTGACTTTGGTGTTTTTTCTTGCTTGACTTCTTTTTGAGCATTTCTTACTAGCTGACGTACATATTGAATATCTAGGTCTTCAAATGTGCCAACCAAAACATTCATCACTTCTTTATCGCCTGCAATCAGCTCATCACGCCATAATTCTAATTGGTGGAATTGTCGTATTTCACCATTATGAGCACGTTTTATTTTTGCTACGTTTTCTTTGATCTGTTCATGGTCTTCATCAACCATGATCTTACCGACACGGCCGATTTCACGTTTTAAAGCACCGTGTGTCATAGGCTGAGCTTTAAGAACGGCATCCATTAATCGTTCAGTCAGGTTGAGTTTTTCCAAATCTTTTAGTGGTAAATCTAGTAGCTCTTTACCTAGTTCTTTTAGATCTAGCAGTTCGCGTTTGATTTCGCTCTTGCTTCTAAACTCGCTGTCATTCCATTCTTGATTATTTTCGTCGCTGTAATATTTATTCTTGACCATGTTACTCACCTTGCACCGTAACGGTCACACGACGTTGTTGTCGGTGAGTTCGGTGTTCCCATAAATAAAGTCCCTGCCAAATGCCTAATGCACATTGGCCTTGTGTCACCGGCATGGTGACATCGGGGTTAGTTAAAACTGTTCGAATGTGGGCACTCATATCATCCGGGCCTTCGTCCTGATGTAAAAACATCGGATCACCATCGGGCACGATATGTTGCATAAATGTTTCTAAATCTCGACGTACATCAGGATCTGCATTTTCGCACAACATTAATGATGCACTGGTGTGTTGAACAAATACATGACAGGTTCCAGTTGTAATGCCTGAATCCATGACCAGTTGTTGTACTTGCTGAGTGATATTGGTGGTACCACGGCCTGAGTTGCTGAAATGAAGCTCTTGTTGGAAAACCATTTAACCTACTCCTCGCTCGAAGTGGTCTTTAGCTTGTCCTGATTTAATTATACCTCTGACATGTTCGGCTGCTTGTTGTGGTGTTGCTTGCAAACCAGTATGCCATAAGGCCATTGCTGCACCATAAACTAAGCTATCAAACGTCGTACCGGTTTGACCATTTAAGGCTTGCATCGCTAAGTCGACCGTTTCTGCTGCAGTCACTTGTTCCGACTGTTTTGGCAATTGGCCACGCGTTGTTTGTTCGATTTCAAATGCTGCTGGGTCAAAGCTGCATGGCTGCATGTCATCAGCCAAGGCACGGAAACAGTTTGATGGTTCACGTAAGGTTGGCAATACGCCGCCTTCTATACCACGCACAATCAATGCGGTATCAAAGCCACTGTGATGTGATAACCAACCTAATACTGGCGGATAGGCTTTATGAACAAAGCCTATTTGTAAGTGATTGTTGGCTGCTTTAATCGGCATCACCATTTTTTCAAGTGTCGCTAAGCTAGGACGTTTGATAATGCGAGTACGTAAGTCCATCAGTGCATATAGGCTTGGCGTAGCTTGTGCTTGATCTAAAAAGCTCCACCCGATGTTGTCATCATTAATTCTGGCGGTGGCATCACTAATTGATAAATCAACATTCACACCGGCATGCGCCAATACTTGTGAATGAGTGACACCAAACTTGGGCCCCATCTCTTTTACACCTTGCGATAATGCAGGCAAACCCGATGCCGCTAATACTGCTGGTAAAAAGGCCATAACGGGGCAATGACGATTAAAGCCATTAAATGGATCGGCAATATTGATTAAATGCTCAACCGAAGCTTGTTGTTGCTGGGTTTGTGCTTGCAATGCCTGCAAGATACCTAAGTTTTCTTCGTTGGTTTCAGTCTTCATTCGCAAAGCGATAAATAGGATCGCTGCTTGCACTTCATCAGCCTGACCAGACAGAATTTCTGCCATTGCAGCACGTGCTTCGTCTAAGCTTAAATCTTTACTTAAATGTGGGCCGGTTGCGACCTTTTTAATAGCTTCTGCAACTGCAGTCATGATGTTTCCTAACTCAACCAATTAATTAATGTCGTTTCATCGACGACGGTAATGCCTAGTGACTCAGCCTTAGTCAGCTTTGAACCTGCATCTCGACCAGCGACGACGAAGTCTGTCTTTTTCGACACACTACCAGACACTTTTGCTCCCAATGCCAATAGTTTTTCTTTCGCTTCACTGCGTGATAATTGCTCTAAGGTGCCAGTGAGAACGACTGTTTTGTTACTTAACTCTGAATCAGACTCGACTTTTTCTTCTATCGGCCATGTCACCCCCGCAGCTAATAGCTTGGCTATCACTTCACGGTTATGTTCTTGCTGGAAGAAGGTAACAATGTGTTTTGCCACAATCGGGCCTACATCTTCAATCTCAACTAATGCTTCGGCATCTGCGGCTTCAAGTGCATCTAAGTTTAAAAAGTGACTGGCCAATGAGCGCGCTGTTGCTTCGCCTACTTCACGAATACCTAAGGCATATAGAAAACGGTTAAAACGTGTTTGTTTGGCTACTTGCAGGCCATTAACTAAGTTTTCAGCCGACTTTTCACCCATGCGCTCTAAGGTCGACACTTGCTCAATCGTTAGTGCAAACAAGTCTGCAGTATCGTTAATTAAACCTTCATCAACCAGTAACTCAACTAACTTGTCACCTAAACCATCTACATCTAAGGCTTTGCGTGAGGCAAAGTGTTTAATCGCTTCTTTTTGCTGAGCCGCACAATAAAGGCCGCCACTACAACGTAAAACGGCTTCGCCCTCTTCTTTTTCTGCAACAGAATTACACACTGGACAATGTGTCGGCATCACAAACTCTTGAGTATGCTCAGGGCGCTTTGATAGCACCACTTGCACTACTTCAGGAATCACATCGCCTGCACGACGAATGATCACACTGTCACCAGCACGTACATCTTTACGACGAATTTCATCTTCATTGTGTAAGGTGGCATTGCTCACCGTGACACCACCGACAAACACTGGCTTTAACCGTGCCACAGGTGTGATTGCGCCAGTTCGACCGACTTGAACTTCTATGTCTTCGACGATTGTGATTTCTTCTTGGGCAGGAAACTTATAAGCAATCGCCCAACGCGGGGCTCTGGATACAAAACCAAGACGTTGTTGCAAAGTGGTGTCATCGACTTTCATCACCACACCATCAATCTCATAAGGCAGTGAATCACGACGATCACCGAGTTGTTTAATATAGTCTAAACAACCGCTTACACCTTGAACCTGTTGTAACTCTGGTGAAATACGACAGCCCCAACTTTCAATCAATTTCATCGCTTCGCTATGGCTAGCAGGTTTATCCATGCCCTGAATTTCGCCTATGCCGTAGCAATATATTTCTAAAGGTCGTGTGGCAGTTATTTTTGAATCTAACTGTCTTAATGCACCGGCTGCAGCATTACGCGGATTAACAAAGGGCTTTTTCTCTGCTGCTATTTGAGCTTGATTTAATGCGTCAAAGCCTGCTTTTGGCATGAAAATCTCACCACGTACTTCCACCACTTCGGGAATATTGTCGCCGGTTAATGTCAGTGGAATGGTTTGAATGGTTCGCACATTAACGGTGACATCTTCACCGACCGTACCATCGCCACGTGTTGCAGCTTGTTTCAACACACCGTTTTCATAACGAATACTAATAGCCAAACCATCCAGCTTCGGTTCAGCTGCAAACACTTGTGTATCTGAGCTATTTAAACGATCACAAACACGTTGTTCAAATGCTTGGAGCTCTTCACCGTCAAATACATTATCCAACGATAACATTGGCAATGCATGAGTGATTTGACTGAACTTATCTAGCGCTTGTCCGCCCACACGTTGTGTTGGTGAAGAAGGTGTACTTAACTCAGGATACGCTTGTTCTAACTGCTGTAACTCACGGAATAAACGATCATATTCACTATCAGGAACTTCTGGGTTATCAAGCACATAATACTGATGGTTATATTTATTTATAACTTGGTGAAGTTCAGTTGCTCGTTGTTGCAGTGCTGTTGTCATGGTCATTTATTGTTGATTACTTTCAATTTGCAAAGTCATATTCATGTCGAAGATTCGGCTACGCATAGCTTCAACTTCTTGGTCGCTGATTGGCTGGCGTTGGTCATTGCACAACACGCCGCCTAACGTTAACGCGAGCTTATTAGCTGTTTCTAATAAGTCATCAAATAAAGTTAAACCATTAATCGGGCCTGGTAGTCGCGCAAACATTAATAAGCCCGGTGTCGACGTACCTACTAGGCTATCGGGTATCAAAGTGCCCGGATCTAAGATATTGGCAACGCTAAATAAGGTTTGTTGTTGCACGCCCGGCGTATAACGATGATAAATCTGCATGTCACCAAAGTGCAGGTCAGCGTTATCTAAAGTACTTCTTACTAATTGTCCGGCAAACTGTTGGCCTTCAACCGCCATAATGCTGAATGAAATAACCATGTCCCAATCATGTTCTTGGGCTAGGTCATTATTCATCGCTAGTTCTGGTTCGGGTGTTTGCTCCGCAGTTGTTGGTAGTTCTACATCATCTTGTTCAACCGCACTGAAACTAGGTGCAGTCTTTTCAGCTGCGGGTGCAGGTGCGGCTACTGGTGATGATAAAGTCACTGTTGGTTCACTGTCGACAGTGCCTTTTGCCAGCTCTTTTGTTTGTTGCTCCAACTCTTGTTCATACAATGAGTCAAAACTATCGCCGTTATATTCTTCTTGATCAGATTCATCATCTAAATCTAATAATTTCGCCATTTTTTTGGTGCGGTAGTTTGCATACCAAGCCACAGCGATAAACGCTGCAACTAGGATCAATGTGGTAACTATAATTTCTAACACTTAATTTCTTCTGCCAAGTAAGGGATAATATGCTTTTTATTATTAATTTAGAGTATTTCCATGTCCACAAATCCAAGCAAACAATTGGAAACCTTCGACAACGCGATTCCGGAGCGTGATTATACCATTCACATCGAGACTCCTGAATTTACTTGTCTATGTCCAAAAACAGGTCAGCCTGATTTTGCCACTATCAAAATCGACTACGTGCCTGATTTAAAATGTGTGGAATTGAAATCTTACAAACTTTACATCTGGTCTTTCCGTGATGAAGGCGCATTCCACGAGAAAGTAACCAACCAAATTTTAGATGATTTAGTTAAAGCGTGTGACCCACGTTTTATGCGTGTTACTGGTATTTTTAATGTTCGTGGCGGTGTTTATACCAACGTTGTTGCTGAACACACCCAACCAGGTTGGGTTGCACCAACACCTGTTCAACTGCCTTAGTTGAACAACAAAGCGTTATGAATAATAACGCTTACATTGGCATTGATCTCGGCACCTCAGGGTGTCGAGCAATCGCCATCAATCAGTCTGGTGATTTTATTGCACTCAGCCAGCAAGCAGTCCCTACTCCTCCCCAAACACCTCCATATTCTGAGCAAGACCCGCAACAGCAATGGCTAATTGTTGATCAGGTTTTACAACAACTGTTTCGCCAACTTCAAGCTTATCAAGTCATTAATATCGCGGTAGATGCGACTTCTGGATCGGTTATGCTGGCTGATGACAACGGCGCGGTCTTAACCCCATTACTGATGTATAACGATGCCAGAGCAATTAATGAAGCTGAGCTCATCAAACAATATGCACCGGCTGAATCAGGTGCACATGGTGCTAGCAGTGGTTTAGCCAAACTATTACATCTGCAACATGATTTTGATTTAACTGCTAACTGCAAACTCTTGCATCAAGCAGACTGGATTAATGCTCAGTTAGGAGCTGATTTGGCTGTAACTGACTATAACAATGCGCTTAAATCAGGCTATGACCCAATCAATCTATGTTGGCCAACATGGTTAACCCAACTTGTACCTAAGCAATGCTTACCAAAAGTTGTCGCTCCTAGTGAAATAATTGGCCAATTATCTACAGAGTTAACCAATTGCTATCAGCTTAAAAATATACCCAATATCGTTGCCGGCACCACTGATAGTATTGCTGCTTTCTTAGCAACGGGTTGTGACCAACTTGGCGATGCAGTGACCTCCTTAGGCTCAACCTTAGTATTGAAACAGCTGACCAATAAGCCAATATTTGTAGCTGAACAAGGTATTTACAGTCACCGCCTCGGTGATAACTGGCTCGTGGGTGGCGCATCTAATAGCGGCGGCAACGTACTTAAACATTTCTTTAATTCACAACAGCTTGAAGAGTTATCATTACAAATAGAATTAACTGATTCTATTGAAGATTATTACCCTTTAATAAGCCCTGGTGAGCGTTTTCCAATACTCAATACCAATAAACGACCACGCATTACACCCAGACCAAAACAAGATCACCGTTTCTTACACAGTCTACTGGTAGGAATAGCCAAAATTGAAACACAAGGTTATCAGCAACTACATCAGCATGGTGCAGCTGAGTTAACCTCTATTCGCAGTGTTGGTGGTGGTGCGAGCAACCAACTGTGGCAAACTATTCGCCAACAAAATCTAACTGTGCCGTTTATCAAACCAACATACTCTGATGCAGCCTACGGTGCAGCCCTATTGGCACAACAACAATTAACATTATTTTAAGGACAGCTATGAGCGATTTCTTTGCCGGTATTCGATATTTATTTAGAGGCTTTGCACTGATCAACCGCAAAGGCGTACGACCTTATGCTTATTTTCCAATGGCGATTAACACTCTGTTGTTCAGTTTTGCGATTTGGTTTGGGATCAGTGAGTTTGATCAATGGATGAATGCTTTAATACCGTCTTGGTTACCCGACTGGCTAGTTGATGCAGTGATGTGGGTGTTATGGCCACTATTTGTTGGCTTATTAAGCTTAATTGTCTTCTTTACCTTTTCCATCGTTGCCAACATTCTCGCCGCACCGTTTAATGGTGCATTGGCAGAAGCCGTTGAGTTAAGTTTGTCTGGTGAATCAGCACCACAAATTGCTTGGCAGCAAATCATTAAAGATGCACCTAAATTAATCTTTAATGAAATTAGAAAGCTACTGTATTTAGTGATGTGGGTAATTCCACTCATCATACTGTCGTTAATTCCAGTGCTGAATATCTTTTCACCCTTGTTATGGCTGTTATTTTCTAGCTGGATGCTGGCATTGGATTATCACGATTACCCAATGGGTAATCATCAATTATTATTCAAACAACAACGTGCGGTATTGAAACAAAAGCGTAGTTTGGCGCTTGGTTTTGGTATGGCAACTATGTTTGCCACCATGATTCCAATTGTTAACTTTATTGTTATTCCAGCTGCTGTAGCAGGTGCAACGGCATTATTTGTGGAACGACTTAAAAAATAATTGGATTTAAAATAGATACAAAGGCAGTGTTGAGTTGAGCTGCACTGCCTTTGTTTTATTTGACGTGTTCAGCTAAAAATTCTTCCAAATCCCACTCGCAAGAACCACAACCTGATGCCGCACCGGTTTTTCGAGAAATATCATCGAAACTATCTATACCTTGCTCTATCAAGCTCTTAATTTTATTTTTGGTAGTGCCACTGCATTCACATAAAATTTCATCTTCGACTTCTAAACTCGCGTTCATCTTGCTACTTAACTTTTTAATATTTCAATTTTGCTATTTTACAGCAATGCCATAGAATCTTCTGAAACAACTTTTTCAACAGAGGCTGGCTATGAAATTTTTCATTATGATTTTATTGAGTAGTACTATTTCAATAGCCGCTCACGCCAATAGCCTTTCTCCCTACTCTGGTGAACAAACTCGAACTATCAAAGCGCTATCCCAACAGCAAATTAGCGGTTATCTAAATGGTAAAGGTTTAGGTTATGCCAAAGCCGCTGAGCTTAATCAGTACCCAGGTCCTAGTCATGTACTTGAGTTAGCCCAACAACTTCAACTTAGCGATGTACAGCTAGTGAAAACACAAAGCCTGTTTGCTGATATGAAAGCTCAGGCAATAATGCTAGGTAAGCAACTGGTAAAAAAAGAGCAACAACTCGATCAGTTATTCCTCACTAGCACCATAAATAGCGACAAACTCAAGCTAGTACTTACCGAGATAGCGGCTTTGGAAGCCAAGATTAGATTTGTACACCTAAATGCTCATCTTGCTCAAAAGACGGTATTAACCAGTCAGCAAGTTCAACATTATGAGCAATTGCGAGGATATAACTCAGCGAGTCATAGCAAACATCACCACTCGCATTAACCAAATTTAAACTCAACGTCGTTGAACGGCTGCTATTTTCTCAACAGCAGCTAACAACCGCTCTTCATTTGTTGTATAAGCAAACCGACAATGTTGCTCGGCCTGATAATGACCAAAATCTAAACCAGGTGTTATCGCTACACCAGCCTGTTTTAAGAAATAACGTGATAGCGCCATACTGTCTGGATGTTGCTCGGTTAATAATTTTGAACAGTTAGCATAAAGATAAAAGGCACCTTGTGGTGTTGCCGGAATATCAAAACCAAGCTCTTTTAGTGCTGGCAATAACACATTTCTGCGTTGTTCAAATACCTGCCTACGCTGTTCTAAAATATCTAAACTAGACTGGTGGAATGCCGCTAAGGCAGCATATTGTGACATCGTTGGCGCGGCTAAAAATAAGTTCTGAGCCAGTTTATCCATAACCTCGGTATAACCATCAGGTACGACTAACCACCCTAAACGCCAGCCGGTCATGCCAAAATATTTGGAAAAGCTATTAATCACAAATGCTTGGTCATCGATAGCCAATGCTGTTGGCGCTTCAAAACCATCATAAGTCAGACCATGGTAAATCTCATCAACAACAAGCAGACCTTGTTTAGCTTTAACTGCCGCAGACAACTCGACTAATTGCTGTGCCGATATAACCGTGCCGGTTGGGTTTGATGGCGAAGCAACTAAGGCCAGTGCTGAATTATCATCCCAATGTTGTTCGATATGACTGGCTGTTAATTGATACTGTGTTTCAGCTGTCACAGCGATCGATTTAACATTCGCTTCTACAAACCGTGCAAAACTACGGTTACAGGGATAACCGGGATCAGCCAGTAATACATTTTTTCCTGCTTCTAATAACGCGCCCATAACCAGTAATAACGCACCTGATGCACCGGGAGTAACCACAACTCTCTCAGGTGAAATGACGACGTTATATTTAGTTTGATACCAGCCAGCAATCGCTTCACGCAGTTCAGCTAAGCCTAAAGCGGGTGTGTAATGGGTTTTGCCGGCTTTTAAGGCATTAATGCCCGCTTCTATTATCGGTGGTGGCGTTTCAAAGTCTGGCTCGCCCACTTCCATATGGATAATATCTTGGCCTTGTGCTTCTAACTGTTTGGCTTGCGCCAGAATATCCATCACATGAAAAGGAGAAATATCCTGAGCACGTTGTGTTAGTTGAGGTTTAAGCTTGTTCATGAAGCTGCTTTAAAGTCTCAACGGTAATAAAGTCACCATTAATTGTTTTGCCAGCTAAAGACTGGCAAGCAAGATCTTGTTCACCCATATGATCAAAAACACTGATGGCACCGGTAAAGTCTTCATTTTTAGTGTAATCGTTTAAAGTAACAATCGTTTTAATACCGGCCCCCACTGACGATTTAACACCATTGCCAGAATCTTCAAAGGCAATACATTCATCTGCAGCTAAACCTAATTGCTCGATGCAATAAGTGAAAATATCAGGCGCTGGTTTTTTAGCAGGCACGATATCGCCGGCAGCGATACATTCAAACCAATCTAAGGCATGTTCACCTAAGGTACTTTTAACCAAAGCAGTGACATTTTCTGGTGTCGTTGTGGTCGCAATTGCCATGCGCAGATCACTATTTCTTACTTCATTTATTAACCTTAAAACTCCAGGTCGTAAACCAATCGTTTTACTCTCTAATAAAGCAACATAATGTTTGGTTTTTAAAGCATGTAATTGTTTAATCAATAATTCAATATCACCGTCATAGCTGAAGTCAGTATTAAAGTCGGACAAATAATATCTGATACGCTCCTTACCGCCTGTTACAGCAAGTAATTGACCGTATAAGGCCTCATCCCAACCCCACCTTAAACCATGCTCTGAAAAGGCACGATTGAATGCAATTCGATGGCCATCACGTTCGGTTTCAGCCAAGGTACCATCGACATCAAAAATAACTGCTTTTAATTGCTTCATTACTCGTTTTTACCTTCAAAAATAATATAAAATAGGTATTAGTTTTTTGCACATCCGGGTTTCATCTGGTATAGATGCGCCCTTAAATTTTCAAATGTTATGAGGTTTTGCAACATGGATTCAAACTCACTTGATGCTAAATTCATCCCCTATGTCGAAAAAGGCGGGGAAGAATATATGGAGGAAGAACAATCTCTTCATTTTCGTGGCATCCTAGAAAATTGGAAAGCACAGTTAATGGCAGAAGTTGATCGTACAGTGCATCACATGCAAGATGACGCGGCTAACTTTCCAGATCCTAATGACCGTGCAACTCAAGAAGAAGAGTTTACCTTAGAGCTTCGTACTCGTGATCGCGAACGTAAACTTATCAAAAAGATTGAAGAATCATTGGTCGATCTAGAAAAAGGTGATTATGGTTTCTGTGAAGGTTGCGGTACAGAAATTGGTATTCGCCGTTTAGAAGCTCGTCCAACAGCTACTTTATGTATTGATTGCAAAACATTAGCTGAAATAAGAGAGAAAAATCGCGTTTAACTACCGCTGATAGCTCTCATATACCTTAAATTATCTTAAGGTAAAAAAATGCCCCGGAATCCGGGGCATTTTTATATTCAGACTTTGCTTTACTACTTATAGCTTATCTGCATTTTTAGCTAAGTAGTCTGCCACACCAGCTGCATCAGGTTTCATACCTTCATCGCCTTTCTGCCAGCCTGCTGGACATACTTCACCGTGTTCTTCAGTGAATTGTAATGCATCAACTAAACGCAACATTTCATCTACTTCACGACCTAAAGGTAGGTCATTAACCACTTGGTGACGCACAATTCCTTCTTTATCAATTAAGAATGAACCACGTAACGCAACACCAGCTGGATGTTTCACACCGTAAGCTTCAACAATTTCATGTTGAATGTCAGCTACTAATGGAAAGTCGATTTGACCGATACCACCATCAGCAACAGCAGTATTACGCCATGCTAAGTGAGTGAATTGTGAATCAATTGAAACACCTACCACTTCAACGCCACGCTTTTTGAATTCAGCAACACGGTGATGATGAGCGATAATCTCTGATGGACACACAAAGGTGAAATCTAATGGGTAAAAGAACAATACAACGTATTTACCTTTTAAATCAGATAAAGAAAAGTTTTCATTGATGCTGTTATCAGGCATCACTGCTGCAGCTGTAAAATCCGGTGCAGCCTGGGTTACTAAAACGCTCATATTCGCTCCTTAACATTTCTTCAAAAATAAAAAAAGCCATCTAGGAATGGCCTCATGAATTACCTAGTAAAACACTCGACTATGCTAACAAGTAGGCCTGCTATTGTCTAAGCTAATTTTTGATATTTTGTTGAATATGGTCTGCACGAAACTGGCTGGGAGCACAGCCAAAGAATTGATTAAAACGACGACTAAAGTGACTTAGATCGCTAAAGCCAACATCAAAACAAGCTTCTGTTACTGACTTGCCCTCTTTAAGCATATCCGTAGCTAAAATTAACCGTTGTTGTTGTTGATATTCACCCGGTGAGCAGCCCAGTTGTTTTTTAAACTCGGTATAAAGCCGACTACGACTCATACACGCTTGCTTGCAAAGCTGTTCGATATCTAAAGGTAAGCTGATGTGCGTTTCTAGAAAGTGAATCGCCGCGGTAATGCCCGTCGCATCAGGTACTTTAGTGCAATAATTTAATAACACCTCTCGGCCTTGCTGTCTTAATAACTTAATAATAAGTTCCGACACGCCCAAATCAACCATCATTTCTTTATCAGGATTATCTTGGGTATATAATGATACTAATCGTTCTAACAACTGCTGCGTATCAGCAGTATGATGGTTATGAATGATATGGGGTTGATATTCCCAATTGTGATCAACGGTGTCTAACTTTGTTAAATCGCGCATCCGTTCCGAGATGGTTTCGATGCGCTCTTTGGGGATTTCAATAGTTAAACATGTCGTTGGTTGCAGTTCATTTGCGTCAGGAAAATCAATTTCAACATGTTCACCTGGCGGCATAACATACGACTCATGCGGTAAAAAAACTTCGGCTTGTTCTTGATGAAAATCATGCATCACTTTTTTGCCTGTTACCATGCCACAATACATTAATTGTTCAGCATCAAGACCTACTCTAGAGGCCGCATAAAAGGTGTCATAGATGTTTAATTGTGAGTCAGCACCAGAAAAAGACAGTTTACTTTCAACTAAGTTTTGTCTCTCTTCTAGCTTCTGCTCAAATGGTTTATTATCGGTATGCATAGCGGTTTTTTTACTGTGTTAGTTATTACAATTTTGTGACGGTTATGGACTCTAAGTCAAGTAATTGAGATTGTGAGCAAAGCGAACTTCGCATTACTGGCATTATCCTCATCGTTTTTCTACATCCAACCAGAAAAAGAGAGAGAGAATAATTATGATTTATGCACACCCAGGAACAGAAGGCTCTATCGTGACGGTAAAGTCACGTTATGGCAACTATATTAATGGTGACTGGATTGCACCCGTAAAAGGTGAGTACTTTTCTAATGTTACTCCTGTAACAGGTGCAACGTTTTGTGAAATTCCTCGTTCATCTGACGCTGACATAGAGCTGGCATTAGATGCCGCTCATGCTGCTAAGGATGCTTGGGCTAAAAAGTCCGTTACTGAGCGTTCAAATATCTTATTAAAAATTGCTGACCGCATTGAAGAAAATATTGAAGTCCTTGCGGTCGCGGAAACATGGGATAACGGTAAAGCGATTCGTGAAACTTTAAATGCTGACGTGCCATTGATGGTTGATCACTTCCGCTACTATGCCGGTTGTATTCGTGCACAAGAAGGCACCATGGGTGAAATTGATGAAACCACTGTTTCATACCAATTCCACGAACCATTAGGTGTAGTTGGCCAAATTATTCCGTGGAACTTCCCGCTATTGATGGCAACTTGGAAAATAGCGCCTGCTTTAGTTACAGGTAACTGCATCGTAATGAAGCCTGCGGAACAAACACCCTTTTCTATTCTTAAATTAATGGAAATCATTGGCGATTTATTACCACCGGGCGTGTTAAACATTGTCAATGGTTTTGGTCGTGAAGCTGGTGAAGCCCTTGCATCAAGCACCCGCATTGCCAAGATTGCCTTTACAGGTTCAACACCAGTCGGCGCACATATTTTAAAGCGTGCTGCTGAAAACATTATTCCTTCAACGGTAGAGCTTGGTGGTAAATCACCTAACATCTTCTTTGAAGATATCATGCAGCAAGAAGATGATTACATCAGCAAATGTGCTGAAGGCGCTGTATTAGCGTTCTTCAACCAAGGTGAAGTATGTACTTGTCCTTCTCGTGCACTTATTCAAGAAAGCATTTACGATGACTTCATTGCTATCGTGCTTGATCGAGCTAGAAGCATTAAACGTGGTGACCCATTAGATACTGAAACACAGGTCGGCGCTCAAGCTTCACAACAACAGTTTGAGAAAATTCTTGAATACGTTGAAATTGGTAAAAATGAAGGTGCTGAATTATTACTCGGCGGTAACATTGCTCAAGTAGGTTCAGAGTTTGATAGTGGTTATTACATCGAACCGACACTGATGAAAGGTACTAATGACATGCGCATCTTCCAAGAAGAGATTTTTGGACCGGTTGTTTCTGTTACTACTTTTAAAGATGAAGCAGAAGCATTAGCTATCGCTAATGATTCTGAGTTTGGTCTAGGTGCTGGTCTTTGGACCCGTGATATGAACCGCGCTTACCGCATGGGCCGTGGCATCCAGTCAGGTCGAGTCTGGACTAACTGTTACCACTTATACCCTGCACACGCAGCGTTCGGTGGTTACAAAAAATCTGGTATCGGTCGTGAAACGCATAAGATGATGTTAGATCATTACCAACAAACAAAGAACCTATTAGTGAGTTACAGCACTAGCCCATTAGGCTTCTTCTAAACTTTCAATAACAAGACAACTCTCCCTTAAGGAAACTTTCGGGGGAGTTTTTTGTTTTTTAAAGCTCTACATTTCTGGTAATCAGCACGCTATACTCTAGCCTGCAATGAATAATAATAAAGGTGCTGTAAGATGGCTCAAGACAACATTGAATCAACATTACATGAAGAACGTCAATTTCCACCCACTTCTGATTTTGTACGCTCAGCAAATCTATCTGCTGCGTCACTAGAAGAGTTGTATGCCAAGGCAGAAAAAGATAACCCAGCATTTTGGGCTGAACAAGCACGACAAGAGCTTGATTGGCACACTGACTTCACTACAACATTAGATTCATCTAATGCACCTTTCTATCGTTGGTTTGCTGATGGCAAACTCAATGCTTCATACAACTGTCTTGATAGACAATTAGAAAAACATGCTGAAAAAACGGCCATTATTTTTGAAGGTGAACCCGGTGATATCGAACATATCAATTACCGTGAACTACATCGCCGCGTCTGTGTATTTGCTAATGCATTAAAAGCACAAGGTGTGACCAAGGGTGATCGCGTCATTATTTATATGCCGATGATCGCTGAAGCTGTTATTGCTATGCAAGCCTGTGCACGCATCGGCGCTATTCACTCTATTGTATTTGGTGGTTTTTCTGCTGAATCATTAAAAGATCGGGTTGAAGATACCCAAGCAAAAGTTATTATTACTGCTGATGGCGGCCACCGTGGCGGCAGAATCATCGAATTAAAAGCAACAACTGACACTGCTTTAGAAAAAGGCTGTGACAGTGTTGAAAAAGTGATCGTCTACAAACGCACTGGTCATGATATTGCAATGCAAGCTGACCGCGATGTTTGGTGGTCAGATGCTACTGAAGGTCAAGATGAGCAATGTGAACCAGAGTGGGTTGAAGCTGATCACCCGTTATTCTTGCTTTATACATCAGGTTCGACAGGCAAACCTAAAGGTATCCAGCATTCAACAGGTGGCTATTTACTTAATGCCATTACCTCGATGCGTTGGGTCTTTGATATCCAAGAAAATGATAAATTCTGGTGTACTGCTGATGTAGGCTGGATAACCGGTCATACCTATGTTGCCTATGGGCCACTCGCTACCGGTGCAACCATTGTTATTTATGAAGGCGTACCTACCGTTCCTGATGCGGGTCGCTTCTGGGATATTTGTGAACGTCTTGGCGTCACTATTTTCTACACCGCGCCTACTGCAATCCGTGCATTAATGAAAATGGGCGATGATATTCCCAATAACTACGACCTCTCTCACTTACGCTTATTAGGAACTGTCGGTGAGCCGATCAATCCTGAAGCATGGATGTGGTATCACAATATGATTGGCAAACAAACCTGCCCGATTGTTGATACCTGGTGGCAGACAGAAACAGGGGCCCATATGATTGCGCCTATTCCTGGAGTCACCGCCACTAAACCGGGTTCATGTACTCGTCCACTGCCAGGTATTGATGCTGCCATTGTCGATGGTCAAGGCGAAGTTGTTAGCAATGCTAATCAAGGTGGCTACCTCGTTATTCGCCAACCTTGGCCTGCAATGATCCAAACCGTTTGGGGTGATGATCAGCGTTATAAAGATACTTACTGGCCTTTCTTTGATGGTAAATATTACCTGGCCGGTGATAGTGCCCGTTTTGATGAAGATGGTTATGTTTGGATCATGGGCCGTATTGATGATGTGCTTAATGTCTCAGGCCATCGCTTAGGCACGATGGAAATCGAATCCGCCTTAGTAGCCCATCCTCAAGTTGCTGAAGCAGCGGTTGTCGGTAAAAAACATGAAGTTAAAGGCGAATCGGTATTTTGTTATGTGGTACTAAAAGGCGATCGCCCTGCAGATGGTATTGATGATGAACTGACTCAAGAACTCCGTGCTTGGGTAGGTGAACAAATCGGTGCCATAGCCAAACCAGATGGCATTCGCTACACCGATAATTTACCTAAGACTCGCTCAGGTAAAATCATGCGTCGCTTGTTACGTACCATCGCTAATGGTGATGAAATAACACAAGATACCTCGACATTGGAGAATGAATCTATCATTCCACAATTACAAGGTAAGGCTTAATGGCGAAGGCTGAATCAACGTCTGATGACAGCCAACGTTTAGATAAATGGTTATGGGCTGCGCGGTTTTATAAAACGCGCAGCTTAGCTGTTGAAGCAATTAATGGTGGCAAAGTTCATCTTAATAAAAATCGCGTCAAGCCCAGCCGAACCATCAAGCCGGATGACATTCTCACAATATCTAAACCACCTTATGAACATGTGATAACGGTACAAGGTTTAGCGAAACAACGCCGGCCGGCCCCTGAAGCGCAAATGCTCTACCAGGAATCTGCTGAAAGTATCGCTAAACGTGAAAAGTTACGTGAAGAAATCAAAAACCAACCACTTGGCTTTCGTCATGAAAAAGGTCGGCCCAGTAAACGTGATCGACGTCATATCATTAAATTCACCCAATCATGAGCCAAGCCCCTTCTCTATTAGAGCAAGCAGATAAATCATCGGCGACGCTTAATTACGCTGTCGAATTAACCAAAACGGCTGCTAAGGTTGGCTTTGACTGGCCAACAGTCGAGGGTGTAATTGCTAAAATTCACGAAGAGCTTAATGAAGTTCAACATGAAATTGCACTGGGTGAAATTCCCGAACGATTGCATGATGAAATCGGCGATTTACTGTTTGCCTGCACTAACTTAGCACGCCATTTGAATGTAGATCCTGAAACTGCGTTACAAAGTACAAATACAAAGTTTAGACGTCGGTTTGAGTTTATCGAGCACCAAGTCGCTAAACAAAATAAGGCGATGACAGATGTTAGCTTAGAAGATCTTGATGCTTTATGGGATCAAGCTAAGCTCCTAGAAAAAGACTAAACGTCCTATTTCAAAAAAATTGACTGGTCCTGTCAACCAATATCAATCTCATGCGTTGTATGTAATGAGAACACGATATTTATCTTCACAGGAGAAAACTATGAATTCTAAAGTTCTGCTCAGCACTACACTTTCTGCTCTATTGTTACTATCAGCCAATGTAAGCCATGCCCGACATCACGGTGACAACCTTGAGCAACATCTAGACACTAAAGGCAACCGTATCGAACAAAGGTTGGATGATAAAGGCGATCGTATAGAAAGCAGGTATGACAACAAAGCTGAGCGAGCACGCGATCAGGGTAAAGATCATTTAGCCGATAAGTTAGCAGCAAAAGGCGACCGTATTGATCAACGTTTAGATAATAAAGGTGAACGTATCAATAATAAGCTCGATCATAAAGCGGAACGTATTGACCATCGCCACGATCGTCATGGTAATAACCACTAAGCAACAGATATCATACAATGCTTACATTTCAGTTGTAGGCATTGCGATACTTTCAACATGGACTATTCGTAGTATGACTCAGGCTTTAAATAACTTTCTTGCTGCCCATGAAAAAAAAGCCTTTCGTATGGCCCAACTTGCTACCGGCAATGCTGATGATGCTCATGATATTGTGCAAGATGCCATGATTAAACTGGCCAGAAAATACGCTAACCGTATACCTGAAGAATGGCCACCGTTGTTCCATCGCATCATGCAGCATCAAATAACCAGTTGGTATCGTCGTCAAACACTGCAACGACGTTGGTTTCCTTGGTTAAACAATAATGATGAAAGTGAAACTATTGCTACTGAACAAGATCATGGCAGTGCTAATCCTAGTGACTTAGTCGCTACCGCTCAAGCGATGACCAAGTTAGAGCAAGCAATGAGCCTATTGCCATTAAGACAAAAGCAGGCTTTTTTATGTCGCTGCCTACAAGGTTTATCCACCGCTGAAACAGCTCAAGCTATGGCCTGCTCAACTGGCAGTGTCAAAACACATTATCATCGAGCATTGAAGACATTACGAGAACAATTAGGTGAGGTATGGCCATGACTGATACAAATAATGAATTTGAAACACAGTTAAACCAACAATTAGCAGCAAGTATTGACCGCATTGAAAATGAAGATATATCCCGCCTGAATCAAGCTCGACATATTGCTTTATCTGCTACTAACAAACGACGATTTACTTTACCCATATGGTCCACTGGTGTAGCAGCATCGTTCGCAGCAATCTTTATGATTTACTTATCAGTGCCAACGGCTCTGCAACCTCATATTGATGAACCACTTGCTAGCGTCGCCCTATTAGAACAAGAAGAAATTGAATTTTATGAAGATTTAGACTTCTATGAATGGCTAGAGGCTGAGCAAAATCATGGCTAAATTGCTGTTTATTTTCAGCTTATGCCTGTTTATCAGTGTCAGTCATGCTGAAGATGAACAAGCGTCCATAGACTTAATTGAATTGTTAGCTGATTGGCAGCAAGATGATTCTATTTGGTTAGATTCTGATAGTGGCAATCAACCCGTTACTCCCATCAAAGAGAATGACCATGAAACAGCAAATTAATATTTCCGTAGCGCTACTCTTGTTAAGCATTGGTATGTCAGTCAGTTATGCCGAACAAGGTGTTGATTGGCAATCATTAAGCCCAGAACAGCAACAAGCACTATCACCTATGCAAGACCAATGGCAGAGCCTGCCACCAAAGCAGCAATTACGTTTACAACACGGGGCCGATCGTTGGCAGTCCATGACTCCTGAACAACGTGATCAGGCAAAACAACGTCTTGACCGTTTCAAACAAATGACACCCGAACAAAAAACACAACTTCGTGAACGTCATGAACGGTTCAAAAATATGGATCCTGAACAAAAAGAACAATTACGAAAACGTAAACAGTGGTTTAAAAGCTTACCTGAAGACAAACGCAAACAGATGCGAGAAAAATGGCAGAGTATGTCAGCAGAAGAGCGTAAACAACAGCGTCAGCAGATGAAAGAAATGCGTAGTGGTCAACATAAGCAACGAGACAACATGAAAAAACTCACTCCCGAACAGCGTGAACAGTTTCGCCAACAACGCCTACACCAACAAAAGTCATCATCAGACTTTGATAACTAAACGGCCTTTAACCTTACCTTGCAGCATTTTTTGTGAATAGAGGGTGACCTGGTCAAGACCAATCTGTTGACAAGCATTAGCAAAGAACTCTGTTGGTAATAACTTAGCCAGCCGTTGCCAAGCAATTAACCGTCGTTGATAAGGACAATAGACCGAATCAATGCCAATCAACTTCACACCACGTAAGATAAACGGCAACACCGTGGTATCTAAACCAGCCCCGGCAGCAAGACCACAAGCAGTTACCACCCCACCATACTGTGTTTGACTAATAGCTTTAGCAAGAATATGACTGCCAACACAGTCAATCACCGCCGCCCAATGTTGACTATCCAAAGGTTTGATAGCGGTTAACAGTTCATCACGGCTAATCACTCTGCTCGCCCCTAATGACTGTAACTGTATCTTATTACTCATTCTGGCTGTTACCGCCACGACACGATACCCCAAGGCATCTAATAAGCTGATTACAACGCTACCAACACCACCACTTGCGCCGGTGACCAGTACCTCGCCCTGCTCTGGTGTCATACCGGCTTCTTCTATCGCCATCACTGACAACATCGCAGTTAAACCTGCGGTGCCAATTTGCATTGCTTGTTTGCTATCAAGGCCATCAACCAAAGGCACTAACCAATCAGCATTTACCTTGGCTTTGCCAGCCATGCCGCCCCAGTGTTTTTCGCCAACACCATAGCCAGTTAAAACCACCTGGTTGCCTTGCTGATAGCGCGAGTCTGAAGAACTGATCACCGTGCCCGAAAAGTCGATGCCAGGCACCATTGGAAAGCGACGAATAATCTGGCCTTGGCCAGTGATTGCCAATGCATCTTTGTAATTTAATGACGAATAGTCAATCGCAATATCGACATTACCCTTGGGTAAATCATCGTCATCAAGCTGCTGTATATCAGCCGTTAGCTGATTGCCATCGTGCTGTAAAACTAACGCCTTAAACATATCAATCAACCTAAGCTATGGGAATGAACTGCTGCTGGCCGTTATAAACTAAAAAGTGGCGGCCTTTAGCCCTAGCCACCATGCCAATACCAATTTGCTGTGCTAGGCGTAAGCCCATTTCAGTGACACCGGAGCGAGATAACAACAATGGGACCTGCATTTGAGCCACTTTAATGACCATTTCCGACGTTAAGCGGCCCGTGGTATAAAACACTTTATCATCACCACTAATATCATTAAGCCACATCCAGCCTGATATTGCGTCAACTGCATTATGCCGACCTACATCTTCGACAAAGATATCGATCTGATCGCTAGAACATAAGGCGCAACCATGAACCGCACCGGCTTTTTTATACATTTCATTATGTTCAGAAAGTGCATTTAACACCTGATAAATAGAGTCAGCAGAAAATGATGGACACTGTACTTCTAATTCATTTAAGGAGTCCATTACATGGCCAAACATCGTGCCTTGACCACAACCACTCGTCACTGTTCTTTTAGATAATAATTGATCCAGATCTGGCTTATTTTGCTTAGTAGTAACGGCAACCGCTTCTACATCCCAATCAACCTGAATGGCAATAATATCTTCTATATTGTCTACTAGGCGTTGATTACGTAGGTAGCCTAATGTCAGTAGCTCGGGGTAAGAACCCAGGGTCATTAAGGTCACTATTTCGCGTTTATCGAGATAAATGGTCAGTGGCCGTTCGCCAGTTAAGGAAATATCCCTACTGTTGCCATGTTCATCTAAAACCGTCGTTTCATGCAGGTTGTGAATGCCTGCATCGCTCATCTCTAAGGTATGTTTAGCCACCGGTGACGCTCATATGTCTAAATAATACCGGCTGCGCTTTAATATCAAACTCATGACCTTTCGGCTTAATCGCCATCGAATCAATAATCGCCTGTTTTAAGCGTTCAACGTCACCCGGGTAATTGCGTATGATGGCTCGCAAGTCAACTGAGTGCTCCTGACCCAAACATAATAATAACCGGCCTTCAGTGGTCACTCGAACCCGATTACAGCTATCACAAAAGTTATGACTATGCGGTGAGATAAAACCGATCTTGTTCGCTCTATTGGCAACTTGGTAATAACGTGATGGTCCAGGTGTTTGACTGATGCTACTTTGCAAATCAAAGGACTTCGTTAATTCGGCCAGCACTTCATCACTTGAAAAGAAACTTTCTTCTCGCTGATGACTGACATGACCTAATGGCATTTCTTCGATATAAGAAATATCCATTTCATTATCGAGTGCAAAATGTGCCAAGTCGACAATTTCATCCTCGTTACGGCCTTTCATGATCACCGCATTCAGTTTTAGCTTTTTAAAACCAGCTTGTTTAGCCGCTTCAATACCCGCGAGCACGGTATCTAAGTTACCTGTACGCGTTAACGCCTTAAAACGGTCAGGCTGTAACGAATCAAGACTGATATTAACCCGGTCTACCCCCGCCTTAACCATAGCGTCAGCATACTTAACTAATTGCGAGCCATTAGTGGTGATATTTAACTCTTTTAATGCCGTTGTTTGTTTTAAGGCGCCCACTTGTGCAAACAGCCAATCAACGTTACGCCTAACTAAAGGCTCACCGCCGGTAATTCTGACTTTTTCAACACCTAACTCACAAAAAGCTTGTAATAAATAAACTATTTCTTCCAGCGTGAGTAACTTCTCACGCGGCATGAAGGTCATTTCTTCATCCATACAATAGACACAACGAAAGTCACAGCGATCGGTAATCGACATACGAACGTAAGTGACATGACGGCCGAAGCGATCAATAAGTTGTGGTTTTGAATTAGTTACAGTCATAAGACGTTTATTATAGCTTAAAACAAACAAGCCCCGTAAAAACGGGGCCTGTCATAAGTTGATTATGTTCAAGTCAGAACAATTTAATCGTCACTAGAAAAGGCACCGATTAAATGCAACAAACTAAGGAACAAGTTATAGATACTTATATATAGCGTTACCGTTGCCATTATATAGTTTGTTTCGCCACCATGAATGATTTGGCTTGTTTGAAATAAAATCAAACCAGACATCAATAAAACAAACATAGCTGATACAGCTAACGATAAACCTGGCATTTCAAAGAAAAATGCAGCTAAGCCAGCAAGGAAAGCAACCAAGATACCTACAAATAGGAAACCGCCCATAAAGCTAAAGTCTTTTTCACTTTTTATCGCATAAGCAGATAGTGCAAAAAAGATAATACCAGTGCCACCTAAGGCCTGCATTACCATCTCACTGCCATTAGGCATACTTAAATAAGCATTTAAGATAGGACCTAAAGTTAAGCCCATAAAACCGGTCAAAGCAAAAACAGAAACTAAGCCCCAAACACTATTGCGTAGTTTAGATGTTAAAAATAACAAACCAAAATAACCAACTAATGTAAAAAGACCTAAGTGCGGGAAGTTCATCGCCATTGATAAACCAGCAGTCAATGCACTAAACAATAAAGTCATACCTAATAGACTATATGTATTACGTAATAACTTATTTGATTCAAGTACAGACTCTTGCGAACGAACAACAGTCGATTGTGCGTCATAATTCATCAGGAAATCTCCAGTATTATATTGATGAGTTCACGTTATAAATAACAGACATGATCCTACCTAATAAGTTCAGAAGTGCAAGTATTGAATGTCATTTAAAATAAATTGAATTTATTGTTGCTATCTCGAGGTGAACTGCGTATTATTTCGCGTCTTGGAGAGTTGACAGAGCGGCCGAATGTACTGGTCTTGAAAACCAGCGTAGGTTTATCCCTACCCAGGGTTCGAATCCCTGACTCTCCGCCATATTTAAGCCCTATGTACCTAGTACATGGGGCTTTTTTATTTCCTAAGTTAGTCCATTCACAGTTAGTACTGTATTAAAGCCCCCAGTTATATGCTGACTCTTAATTTGATAATGCTATTCTCACTTTTATTCCAAACTAAATACTCATCACGAAAACAAAACAATCACACCCAAAGTAGCTTGCAAACATCGCGTACTAAGACTGCTGTATTAGATGCTTAAATACCAATAGCAAATCTTTATGGAATCCAAAAATATATTGTGTGCTTGAACTGGTTGAGAAAGTCATCGTAGGTTACCTGGCTTCACCTACTGAAAACACAGGTAAGTATAGTGCCAATACTATTTGCATAAATTGTGATATCAAGTCGGTGGGTACCGTATAAATGAAGAAATTAAAGAGCAGGCATAAGGGAACAACGGTTAAGTACCAACACTTTTGCAAGTGATAATAACCGGTCAAATTATAAACAAGAAAACGAAAGTTTGAGGGACTTAAAAAAACAATCTGTTTAACCTGTATTAAGTACCTAATAAAATAAACAAAAACGCCATCACAGTTTGAATGATAACCTGTAAAAACACACAGATGTCATCGCACTCTGATGGCGTATTGTCTATAAAAAAAACCGCTAAGTTTTTGGGGTTAAGGTTTGTATATGCCTTTATACAAATTATTTTTTTTCTGTATCAATTTCTGTTTTTACTACTGGAGCAGCAAAAAAAGCAGCAAACTCTTCAGCACTAATTGCACTGTCACCACTGGTATCTATCTTGTCCCAATTATCAACAATAACTGGAGATTTAACCGCTTCAACTTGTGTGATGTAACTATCTGTATCTGTATCTAATGATTCCCACAGTTCATTGGAATGCTCAATACTTTCTGCCGCGACAGCCACTGATGAAGCTACAGAAAGAATAGTAAAAGAAAGAGTCGCTAATAAATTAGTCATAATAGATCCTTATAAATGTCATTAAGTAATACTGAGTTATTCAGCATTCAATACATTGCAATGGCGATGCCACAATAAAAACAAAATGACAACCAATTGATCTACATCGGTATTTCCAGGTTTTCTTTAGTTTTCCATAATAAAGACAACTCTAAATGTGTCTCTATTTCACGACAAATAATAGCTGTAACTTTAAGTCAAAATTTAATCTGTAGTTAGAACCGCATCTAACGAGTTACAACTTAAACTTAAGCTATTGAATTAATAGTTATTAATAATAATAAAACGATGAGATTTGAATTGTCGTGAAAGCACGACACACTCGTTTACAGCTTCAAATTAAACGGGTGTTCAGGATCTAACTGCTTGTTTTTTATAAACTGGTTTCACTGTCGTTAAATGACGACAGTGTCTTTCTAGCTTATTTTTTTTGCTTAAATTTGGCAGCTTTAAGCTCATGTCTATCAAGTAGACGATAAAATTCTGTGCGGTTTCTTTGAGCTAAACGTGCAGCTTCAGTGACATTACCATTGGCTAATTGTAGAATTTTCACCAAATAGTCTCGTTCAAAATGTTTTTTTGCATCATTAAAGCTAAGTAGTGCACTCGGCTTTTCTTGTAATGCTTTTTCAATAAGACTAACCGGAATTAACGGTGTAGTGGCAAATGCACACACATGATCAATAATATTTTTAAGTTGTCTAATATTGCCCGGCCAGTCATAACCAACCAAAACTTCAATAGATTCACTCGATAAACCTTTGGCGACAGAAGCGCTATTCAGGCTGATGAAGTGTTTAGCTAAGATAGGTATATCTTGTTGCCGTTCTGTTAGACGAGGTAACTTTAAAGTCACTACATTAAGCCGATAATATAGATCCATTCTGAAGCGATCTTCATCGATCAACTGTTGTAAATCTTGATGGCTAGCAGAAATAATTCGTACATCAATAGACATCGTCTTATTACTGCCTACTGGGCGAACCTCGCCCTCTTGCAAGGCACGTAGCAATTTAACTTGAAATGCAGCTGACATATCACCAATTTCATCCAGAAATAGACTACCGCCATCAGCTAGTTCAAATAAGCCTTTACGAGATTCTACTGCCCCTGAAAAAGCGCCTTTTTGATGACCAAAAAGTTCAGACTCTAATAACTCTTCAGGAATGGCACTGCAATTGACAGCAACAAATTTTCGAAGACTCCTCGGGCTAGATTTATGTATCGCTTGAGCAATAAGTTCCTTGCCTGTTCCGCTTTCCCCTCGAATATAAACACTCACATCTGTCTGAGCTACCTGTTGCACTTCCCGTAGCAAGTTTTCCATAGCAATATGACGAGTAATAATATCTTGTCGCCAGATCTCTGAACTGCTCGTGGCAGCACTAAGCTCTGTACTTTGATGAGGGCTTAATGCTTTGGCAATAAGTTCAATGAGCTCTTTACTATCGAAAGGTTTGGTTAAAAAACCAAATACGCCCTGCTTAGTAGCTGCAACGGCTTCTTTTATCGTGCCATGTGCCGTGAGGATAATAACTGGTAAGGTTGGATAACGTTGTTGAACATAATCAAAGAGTGCCAGTCCATCCATTTCATCCATTCGCAGATCAGTGATAACAAGTTGTGGCAATTGACTGCTCATAGCAACCAGCGCTAACTCTGCACTAGCCACTGTTTCAACTTCTAGTCCACTGGCTCGCAAGCGAACAGCAAGTAGTTTTAATAAACTAGGATCATCATCAACCAATAAAATAGACTGACCTTGGAAGTTAAAGTCAGTCACCTTATTCTCCATCCAATTTATCGTTAATATCCGACTCTATTGCTTTTAAGGCTTCTATTTTAGAGTTTTCTTTTTTCAATTTAGTTGATAAAGAATAAATTCTTCTTTTGGAGCTTAGAAGATCAGCAAATAACTTAATTTGTTGCTCATTCAACCAATAGAGTTGTGAGTTAATCTCCACAGATTTTTGCAGCGTTTTTAATAAAGTTAATGACTCAGATAATTTCATACACTTAAAATTATCATTTAATCCATAAACTAAAATCCAAGCTGTTTGCCAATCAGAAGTTTGTTTATAGTCTTGTTTAAATTGCTCGCATAATTGCTGTTTTTTCTTATTATCAAAATCATGATATTTCGCACTTCGTGCAAACAAATCGATAAGTTGCACTTGTTCAGTCTTAACATTTAAATTCGTATTAGATTCAGCTAAGTCGACGTCAAAATTGGGAGGCACTATCAAGCTTTGATTCGTCTCTAAATCAACAGGATCTTCAACACGAGTCGGGTTCTGTAATTGGCAAGCTTGAATACTAAGAAGTAATATTACAAAAAATAACTTAATGAATAACTTCATTATGAAGTATGTTCCTTTGTTTTAGGAAGTGTGACGCAAAAGCGTGCTCCACTATAATTTCTATTTTCCGGCAACAATTTAATCGAACCTTGCAATGCGTCTAAATAATGATGAATCAATGACAAGCCTAAACCTGAACCTTTAATCTTCCATGGATGAGCAGCATTACCTTGATAAAAATCATTAAAAATATGAGGAGCTATATCATCATCTATACCCGGGCCTTGGTCCTCAATAATGAATTCAATGTGCTCAGCATACTCCGTGAGTTGTAAACGAATCGCCCCTTCTTCAGGTGAAAACTTCAATGCATTTGAAAGTAAATTGCTAATAATAATACGTAGTTTTTCATAATCAGCATGCAGACTAACATCCGCTAACTCATTATGCAGAGTGATATTCTTACTTCTGAGTAACAGTGCATATTCTTTGCTCACGTGTTCGATGAGTGAAGTTAAAGAAACTTCAGATAAATTTAATTCAACATCAGTTGAAATAATGCGTTGGTATTCAAGCAAGTTCTCAACCAGACCATTAATCGTGATATTACCCATTTCCATTAGCTTAATGATTTTTTGTTGTTCGATATTCAGCTCACCGACTACATTTTCAGCTAATAAACCGGTACCTTCTTTTAAGGTAGCTAATGGTGTTTTAAGTTCGTGGGAAACATTACGAATAAATTGCTGCTTTTCATGCTCTAAATGATTCAGCCGCTGCCTTAACCACTCAAGGTTTCCGCCTAATTCGGTTAAATCTTTCGGGCCATTGATAACAACAGCTTGCTCTAGGCCTACTTCACCGAGATCACGAATCGCTCGTCCAATATGTTTAATTGGACGAGTTAATAGATGAACAAATATCAAACCTAATAATAGGGCTAAAGGCACACTGATTAACGCGGCATAAACTAAGGTGCTTCGAACCTGTTCCCCCTTAATAGATAAAGAGTTAGCTTCAAAATTAACCCGCTTTTCACCTTCAAGTAACAGAGTACGACTCTGGGTAGTAAGCCTATTAAATAAGTTTAAATCTTCTCGACTCAACTTTAAATCATCATCGTTGACCTTAGTAAAAATAGAGTTATAAAGTGCCTCTTCGTTATGCTCTAACAGCTCAACTCGTAAGACAGACCCTTGCTCAAAACTACCTGTTTTAAGCGACTCAAGCACGTCAAGAAATGCACCTCGATGTTCTAAGTAATTATTGAATAGATCTTTTTCTTTTAAAACTTGATATTGACGAATGCTACGTTCCATCGCAATCAGCCGTTCTAACATAATCCGGCTATTTTCAGTGGTATATACAGATTGAAACAAAGTTTGTTGGCTTTGCTCGGTGTAATCGGTGACTTCTGTAACGGTGTAAACAATGACTAGTACTAAAGGTATAGAGACAAAGATAAAGCCTAATAGCGCCCACTGATATAAAGAGCCAATGTTAAAAAATTGGCGAAATTGAATACGACGCAAAAAAGAAGAAACTGAGTTCATCAAATTTAACCAGGCAATATTAAATATTCGTGTTTAGGGAGAAGTCACTACGGGCGCTGAGTATATACTCAATTTAAAAACTATGTATTTAACTGTTTCGCATTATTGATGGCCTTGTCGGCAGAGAATAAATATTGATAACCCGTTTTTTTAAAATAATAATGACTCTGAAATAGCCTTTGATTTTTATACACTTTATGTTGTATTGTTACGCGGTTAACTATTAACAAAATATGTGAAATAGTGCTAAGGAAGCGATCTACGGCTAAATTTAGCTATTCGTTATCAATCATTTTTAGCTCGTTTAAGGATAAACATGAATATTTTCAAATTAAAGGAAAGCGCCCCCTTTGATTTTCGAAGCCATGGCACTATGGGCTTTAACACATCCACTGATTTCTTTTTAGTAACCAAAGAGCGAGCCTTACAGATCATGCCTAAACTTGGCAATAAGTTTTAACGTTGAAAAACTGCTTAGCTATTCCACCTGTATATATTGATATTTGGCTGTGTCATGTAAATAACACTTCCAAAGCACTAGAAACTAATATCAAACCTTTATTATCTAGCAGTGAAAAAGCACGGTTGGCGGCAACTAAAAATAATAATAAAAAGCGTGAATTTCTTATCAGTCGCTCTGTAATGAGGCATGCGTTAAGTCAAAAGTTTGAGTTGGGTGAAAGTGAATGGGAGTTTATAAGTAAGCCCAATCAACCGCCTATAGTCACAAACCTACCTCAAAATACCTATCTCAGCTTAAGCCACAGTAACGGCCTTATCTGCTTTGCAATATCTTCCTCCCCTATTGGCTTGGATATTGAGGATACATTGAAGAAGAGAAACTTTTCAGCTTTAAGCAACCTACTTATGGACAGTGAAGAACTGAGATTTTTTACTGATATCAGAGACAAGGAATCTGAAAACTTCTACCGTATCTGGTGTGCTAAAGAAGCTTATTACAAAGCTATTTCAGAAACACAACAGTCCGCGACACCGTTAAAAAAGGTATCAGTTCCTTCTTTGCTCAATGATCCAAAACAGTGGTTTTTATACGAAGCTAGCAACAAACAATTTCAGCTCTCTATTTTCACCAAACATAAGCCAACTGTCATTAACCAGCATTATTACCCAATGAGAACGGATGAGACAGTATTTAACTTAGCTATAACAGGACAACTCAAGTAAATTTTTATTTCGGCTTAAACGCGACTAAATTAACCATTGTTTCTTCTCGTTCGCCTTCAATTTCTTTTGCTTTCAGGCCAAAATGACTTAACAAACCAAGGTCTGGTAGGCTCCACCATAAGAAAGGTCTGGAAACACATTCAGGATTAACGGTAAAACCAGCTGTAGTTATCAAATCTATATATTCGAGATCAGTTTTCTGTACGTCCATAGGGTGACGAAATAACACTCGTATCGTCAGCGAGTGAATATAACGACGACACGATTCAGCAAACAGTAAGACACCGCCCGGCTTCAAAACTCTGAAGAACTCGTCCATTGCTTGCTCTTGATTGACCAAGTGGTGAAATGATTGGTGACAAAAAACCATATCAACCGAGGCATCAGCCAAATCTATCTTAGCAGCATCAGCCAACTGCAACTCAACGGTACATTTACATTGATTGATGTTCGTTTGTGCCCTGATACTGGCTTTAGGATCAACATCTAAACCTATCACTTTATTAGGCTTGAAATGCTTATCTAGCAGCCATAGAGAATGACCATGACCAAAGCCAATATCTAAAATCGTAGGATAAGATTCTTGTCTATCAGGAATTAAGATTTTTAGGTCATTGATGGCTCGCGTTAAAACGCTCCTTATCCATGTTTCCGTTCCTAAAAACCAAACGCCAAAAAGTGACTCTTTCACCCAGGCTGTTGTTAATTCTACTTTCTTATCCATAACGTTCTCTAGAGTCATACCGGCCAAATAGTGAGTAATGGGATCTGATATAACTATTCTCTTAATTAAATTTTCGGTCCCACTCTTAACTACAAGGTTTAGTTTCATTCTGTAGCAGCACCAATAGCCAATAAGCACTATTAAAAGGTACTTATTGGCTACAAAAAATGTTTACGAGGCTGCAAGGGTGAAAATCAGATCCAACAGTACTTAATTAGAACTATTTAACCATCAAGTTAATAGCTTAGTATTGAGAGGTAAACTTAGATGCATGCCTTTTGATTTTGCCATACGATGTATCAGCAATGACCTGTCGTAATAAATCTATATATACGGTTTGTCCACTTTGACCAATAGCCTTACAAAGCCATGCAGCCGTATCTTGCTCTGCACTATTCAATCTTGACTGCGTACTTAGTGTCGTTAACTTATCCGCTGCTAATGACAATAAGTCAGCATCTCTTTGCTTTTCATGAAACATTGCCCGAGCAGCCAAACGCTGTACCAATACATCATCTTCATTTAACATTTTCATATAGGTCGTAACTTCAGCAGATTTCCCTTCCACTACCAAAGAACTATTCGCAACAGCTCTATTCCATGCTCCAAAATCTCCTAGATCTCGCAAAGCTCTTTTGGCATGAGTTTTAAGTTTATTGGCTAATGCTTCGTTTTTGATTGTTGTTAAGGTTTCACGATACTTTTCATTACCGCTATAGCCCAAAGCTCTAAGCTGGTAGCTTGCTAGCTTGCTTTGCATACGACTTAAGTTACGGTTTAAATAAACCGCTAATAATTCCTTTTCAACTTGGTCATAGAATCGTGGTGAAGTCATACCCGCCCACTGCATACGGTTTAGCATGGTCACTTTTGTTTCAACACCAGCAGTAGCTAATGTATTTAAATAATCATCGATTCTTTCATCTTCACTGGTATATGCCATTGCCGAAGATGCGAAAAGTAACGCTGAGATAACGCCAATAAATTTCATTTTTTTCAAGAGATAGTTCCTTTTATCTAATTAGTATTAAGACCAGTTTTTAAAAATTAACGAGGTATTGATGCCACCAAAAGCAAAGTTATTGCTCATAACATATTCAGTTTCTATAATTCGGCCTTCATTAATAATGTAGTCCAACTCACCACATGCCGGATCAACTTCATCAAGGTTTGCTGTTGCATGAAACCAACCGTGCGTCATCATTTCAACTGCCACCCAAGCTTCTAAAGAACCACAGGCACCTAATGTATGGCCAGTGAAACTTTTTAATGAGCTAATCGGTGTTTTATTACCAAATAACTTAAATGTTGCATTGGTTTCTGCAATATCACCTCGATCGGTAGCCGTGCCATGAGCGCTGATATAACCGATACTCTCTGAAGATAACTTGGCATCATCCAAAGATAAGCGCATTGCTTGTTCCATTGTTTCTTCTAGTGGTTGCGTAATGTGACTGCCATCTGAATTAGTACCAAAACCAACAATTTCAGCATAAATTTTTGCTCCTCGTGCCTGAGCATGTTCTAACTCCTCAAGAATAAGGGTGCAGCCACCTTCACCAATCACCAACCCATCTCTATCTTTATCAAAAGGTCGTGGCGATAAGTGAGGCTCATCATTCCGGATGCTGGTCGCAAATAAAGTATCAAATACTGCTGCTTCTGTTGCACATAAGGATTCACAACCACCTGCGACCATGGCGATTTGCTGGCCGTGTTTAATGGCTTCATACGCATAACCTATGCCTTGGCTTGCTGATGTACAGGCACTTGATGTGGTATAGACTCGGCCTTGCAAACCAAAAAATACACCAATATTGACCGGTGAAGTATGGGCCATCATTTTGATATACGAATTGGCATTTAAGCCATCACAGGAATGATTTAAAATCATATGTCCAAAATCTGCAAAGGCCGTTGTATCGCCAGCAGAAGAACCATAGGCAATGCCCATTTGACCACTCGTTACCAATGGGTCGCCTAATAAGCCTGCCTTTTCAAGGGCCAACTCAGTGCTTCTCACCCCAAATTGGGCCACTCTACCCATGCCTCGCAATACTTTTCGAGTATAGTGTTTTGGAACTTTAAAATCAGAAACCGGTGCGCCAATTCGGGTATTAAGGTCCTCGTATTTATCCCAATCATCGATTCTCATTATTCCTGTTGTCATCGATTTAAGGTTGTCGTGGATGTCCTCCCAATCATTGCCAATTGGAGAAAACCCGGCCATGCCTGTCACTACTACTCGTTTCATTAAACCATTCCACCATTAACCGAAATGACTTGCCGAGTGATATAGGCGGCATCATCTGACATTAAAAAATTGACCGTTCCCGCCACTTCATCAACATGGCCCATGCGCTTCATCGGGATCATTTTCAGTGCTTCATCCATCACGACGGAATCAACCATTTCAGTATCAATTAATCCGGGCGAAACACAGTTAACGGTAATCTTTCTCTTAGCAAGTTCTACAGCCAATGCTTTTGTAGCCCCAATAATGCCAGCTTTAGCTGCACTATAATTAACTTGCCCTCTATTACCCGTCTCACCTGATACCGAAGATAAAGTGACAATACGACTTGGTTTCCGGCGGCGAATCATCGGCATAATTATGGGGTGAAGCACATTATAAAAACCGTCTAAATTAGTTCTTAAAACCAAATCCCATTCATCTCCAGGTATTGCAGGAAAAGCATTATCTCTTGCTAAACCAGCATTACAAACCACGCCATAATAGGCGCCAAATTCGTCCATATCTTGTTCTAGAACTGTTTTTGTCTGCTCACGATTAGCAATATCAAATTGTAAAACGCGAACAGATTGGCCAAGTTCAGCAATTTCTGTTGCCACCGCATCAGCCTGTTCGCGGTTGTTTCGACAGTGAAGTACAAGATCATAATTCTCTCGAGCCAGACGTAAAGCAATTGCTTTACCAATACCTCGACTAGATCCTGTCACCAAAACCGTTTTGTTCATCCTTTTACATCCTTTATAAACTTGTTTGCATCCTCAGGTTGAAATACATTGATTGTAGCCGTTGCATTCAACTGTTCACCGGATAAACTACACTGAAACACATGCAAGCCATTATCAGCTTTCATTTCACGTTGAACATGTACTGTTAACGTCTGTCCTAATTTAAAATAATCTGCAGAGGATTTATATTTCCTCGTCCCTAATAAAAATCCTAACTTTGGCTTGTTACCCTGCAATTGCTCTTCCAAGCCAGAATAAGCAGCAATAGCTTGTGCCATATATTCCAAGCCCACTAATGCTGGCACACCCTGCTCTTCAATAAACAGTGTGTCCTGACTAATTAATACTTCCGCTTCTAGCCATTCGTCACCATAACTAACAATTCGGTCCAATAAGCTCATCAATCCTGAGTGTGGCACTAAATCATCGACATTAAACTTCATTGTCACCTACTCTTCCTAATAATAAGGAAATGCTATTGCCACCAAAAGCAAACGAATTAGTTAATACATAATTAACTGGTTTAGTGAGTTGTGTATCACTACTCACAAGGTTGATGTTCGGCAGTGCTGAATCAGCAACACCATCCCAAATCTGTACGGGTAAAAATCCTTCACAAGTAGCTTCTACTGTTAAAAAACAAATTGCAGCTTCTATTGCTCCAGCAGCGCCCAATGTATGACCAGTGAAAGGCTTAGTCGAACTACAGAAAGTATCAGAGCCAAATACACTGTGCATTGCAATCGACTCCATTTGATCATTCAACTTGGTGGCAGTGCCATGCAAATTGACATAATCAATCTCGTTAGCAGTTAAGTTGCCATCATTTAAAGCGGCAGTCATACATCTAATAGCACCAGCGCCGGTAGGATCAGGGGCTGATAGATGATAAGCGTCACTGTCTTCGCCTACACCTAGCAGCTCAACGCCCTTAGCTGTTGCTGTCATTAAAAATAGAGCAGCAGCTTCACCAATATTGATTCCCTGACGATTGGCACTAAACGGATTGCAAATATCTTCACTAACGGCATCTAACGATGAAAAGCCATGTACAGTTAACTTACACAGCGTATCGACACCACCTACAATCACTGCATCACAGACGCCGGCACGAATTAATCGTCTTGCTGACGCTAAGGTCTTAGCACCCGATGAACAGGCTGTAGAAATGCCATAACACGGGCCTTGAACGCCTAAATAATTGGCAATGTATTGAGCTGGAGCGCCCATTTCTTGTAGGCCATAATCATATTCAGCAGGAATGTCACCCGTCTGCACCCACTGTTCAATCGCAGTTTCACACTCTGCAGTACCTGCGGTACTAGTACCAATGATCACACCAACTCGATGAGGGCCAAATTGGCTGATGGCTTGTTGGACTTCATCATTAATTTGATTAAGAGCGGCCATGGCAAATTGGTTATTTCTACTTTGCCATTTTTTATCTTGTAAGCTTAACTCAGGTAAGTCGCCGTGATAGATTCCAATAGGTAAAACCGTCTGTTGATCTGCACTATATGTAGAGGTATTAGTCAGTGTGGACTGTTGATTCAGTAGGCTTTGTTTTAATTGTTCAGGTGAATCTCCAGCTGAACAGATTAAACCAACTGCGTTTAGGTAACATCGTTTTGTCATAACATTGTTTTTTCTATAGTCTCAACAAGCACGTCATATTGATGCAAGTGGTGCTCAATTAAAACCCTTTGCTGCATGAAATGTACTGTCAGTATTTTTTCTGTTTGGGTTGATAGTGTTCGCTGCGTTGAATCTAAGCTCACTAACCAACCGGCATCCCTTCCATAATGTTGCTTGACCGCTGATTCAGGCCATAAAGCAAACTGCATCATGGCTAACATTTCTTTACTTGGCAAGCTGATTTCTACAAATTGTTCTGTTGTGAGCTGCTGACCATCATAATCCAAGCTTAATAAACGCTGACCAGTTGCTAACAGAGCAACTAATGCTAACTGTTCAGCTTCGAACTTACTTACTAGGATGAATGAAGATTCATCACCGTTACCCTGCAGAGTAACGACCTGTTTCAACACTTGTGCCTCAGGTCCTTGTAATGGAGGCAGTAGTATTAACTCCTTATTTTCAGGAGCTATCGTAGGTAATAAGCTACAACCCGTTACGAATAAAAACAGGCCATAAAGGAGGAGTAAGGATAGTCTCATATTAATTTTAACCAACCTCTGCTTCTTGCTGTTTAGTTCTTAACATTAATACCAGTAACCAAACCACGCTCAAGCCCACTAAGACTGTCAGACCAAAGTGATGCAACACCGGTGTATCACTTAACGCTAATAAACCAAAGGCTAATAAACTGGTATAGGCCGACAATGAAACGGCTAGCCACGTATGTGATGACTCTTCTGTCTCGGTCAAAAAAATGCCCATATCTAAACCAATACCTAACACCAAAATAAGTGCCATCAAATGGAATATGTTTATCCCTTGCTCAAGCTGAACAATGATAGCCAATGTAAAAATTGAAGCCAGCAATGGTGGCAAGATGATTCGCCAAACTTTAGCTCGGTAGCGATGCGATAACATTAAGAGAACAACGAGGTAAGCAAGCATGATCCAGTTCACAATTTGCTCACGGTAATCTCTCATGATGTTAGATATATCCGCTAACTGATCAACAAACATAATGTGTTCATCCGTTGCTGCGAGTGACTCCAGTTGTTGCTTGGCGGACAAGTCTATCACGCCAGAAAATCTGATCATGGTGGCAAGCTGACCATCAGCAAGCTCAACAATACTACTCGTCCAGACATTACTGGTTTCAAGTTGTTGCCAGCTGTCATAACTAAGTCGAGCAGGTATTGCCTCTGACAGACTATGCTGTGCTTGCTGATATAGAGCGTCAGCCAAGCCTAGCTGCTTATAAAAAGAGCTGAGTTGTTGCTGATATAAGGCCTGTATTAAAGTGCTATTTTCATCTTGTTTAGTTAATGATGGTAAGGCAGTTGATAAGGCTTGGTAGCCCGAAATGGATGTCGTGGCTACTAACTGATCTAGCAATGGTGCTAGCTGCTCTTCTTTCTGTAAACACGCTTCAATATTGTTTGCTTGAACTAGCATAAATTGAGAGTTACTACTGGCATTAAGTTGCTCCCTAACTGAGTTCTCCTGCTGTTTTAAATCAGCTGGTGAGGTTTGTAATAAGCGAACATCATCAATATTTTGGCTGTTAGCTACGGCATAGATAGCAATTAAAACAGATAAGGCTAGTGCTGTAATAACTAGTTTAGGGCTATGTTCTAGCCGCGGTAGCTTGTTAAACAACTTCGTCAATCGATTAGCAGCAGCTAAGGGACGAATTAGGTCTGAGTGAGTAAAGACAGGAAAACACAGTACTACCGTCAACCAAGATGAAATTAATCCTATAACTGAAAATACAGCCATTTGCTGTAAACCAGGAAAAGGAGCCATGGCTTGTGCAGCATAAGCAATAACACTAGAAAATAAACCTAATAGTAAGCCTGGTACTATTTTAGATAAGCACCTATCTCTAGCCATCACCCGACGCTCACACAGATAATGCAGGGCATAATCAAGTGATACACCGATTAAGCCGGCACCAAAAGCCAGCGTAATCACATGGATACGTTCGAAAATTAATGTGGTGGCAGAAAATGCAACGCTACAACCAATTAAAATAGCAAAAGCCATCATCAATAAAGGTTTAAGTTGCCGAAACACCAACAACATTATTATCACGATTCCAAACAAAGAACCTATGCCTATCGTCATAATTTCTTTGTTTGCTTGCTCGGCACCAGCGGCTGCATGCAATAACATACCTGACATGGCCATCGTCACGCCCGACTCTGACATTAACTGCTTTTGTTGCTCGAAAACGCTTAAAACTCGTTGCTGCAGATCCGGAGAGTAAGGCTTTTCAGCCAAGGTCATGATCAACATATAAGTGGGCTGCTGACTCGTAATGACTTTTAACAGCGAATGTGAAGCTTGTATATTTAAGTTTGTCTGCTGAGCTAATTTTGATTGCGAATATAAGCCAAAAGGATCTTCGATAATTGAAGTGTGACCACTATTAAGCGGACTATATAAATTCAATAACGCCCGTGTTTTGATGTCTTCATACTGTTGATTAACCATTAGCTGACGGCTAACCGGATCAATCAGTGCGAAACGAAATGGATACAATTCCAACTGGCTGTTACTGATGCTTTTATCTGTAAGTTGCCAGTGCACATCAACTACATCTGGTAGTGACTTCAGCTTAGTCGCCAGGGAATTTACGGCATCACGAACGCTGCTATCACTTTCGCTGGAAAGTAAAATAACCACCCGCTTTGCAAACATATCACTGAGTTGTTCAGTTGCCTGTTGAACTATAGGTTGCTGCTTAGATGCTGGCAGCAAACTCATAATACTCGAATCAAATACGGGCTTAGCATACAGAGCGACTGCCGTGATAACAGTGACGACCGTCAACCACAGTACAGCTAAGGCTTTATAGTTTGAACTTATAAACCTCACTGGTTTAAATTATCAAACTGTATTTTGGTGTAATCACCATTTTTTTCATATATCGTGACTTCATGCAATAGCGAGTTGCCTTGCAACGAAACTCTATTCGCAAACTGAGCAATCACAGTATCTATAGGCAATAGCTCTGCCTGCCACTGGCCATTGTTATTACTAGCTGACGATAATTTAAAATATTGGGCTAAGCCCTGCCACTCAGCCGTTAACACTGAAAAAAACAACTCACTAATAACTTGCAACGAAGGATTTGAGTTTAATTCAAGGCGTATTAATTCGTTGTCACCTTGCCGATTAGTCATTGTCTGTCTAGTCATCACTAATTCATGCTCTATTGGCTGCATGGTCTGCCAATGCATAACTTGATCACGTTGATAAGAAAAGTGGCCCGATGATTTCAAACTAACCGCTAAATCAGCAATATACTTTTCCTGATTAAACTGGCCAGACAACTGGTCAGGTGTTGAAGTAATATCGTTTAATTGTTCAAATGATAATTCAGCTTTAACAAGGGCTGAAAATAAAAATAAGCACAGAAAGATCAATTTATTCATTAACGATGCCTAACTTATTAAACAATACATCCGGTGAGGCATATAACATTTCATAATCTTTCATATCGACGGCGACTTGAACGGTATAAGCTTTTGTTAATCGTTTACCACTGTCACTATCTTCAAATAAATAGGATACTTTCAGTCGGTTTTCCCACTCAACTATAGATGCGGTAACTTTAACCTTTTGCATATAACGTAATGGATGGGCATAACGAATTCGCATATCAATCACTGGCCAAACATAGCCCGACTCTTCCATTTGAGGGTAGTTATAATCAATTTTGTCTAATAATGCACCGCGTGCTATTTCCATATATTTTGCATAATGGCCATGCCAAGCAACGCGCATCGCATCGACATCATGAAATGGCACCTCGATTAAGACTTCCGCTGTATGTTTTACACTCTCTTTCATATCAAACCTACTACTTTTGTTTCCAAAAAGAATAAAAATTAAACCATTGCAATGGTGCTGTTAGACAATAGTGCTGCAAACGATATGCATACTGTTGCACCGCTGCTGTTATCGCTGATTCACGCGATTTTCGAGGCAATGACAATAAGTCTGCAAACCGCTCTAAATAAATGTGATAGCGTGTTTTACCTTTCAAGCAAAACATAAAATAAACCGGACACTTCAGTAAAGCAGCTAAGATAAAGCCACCTTGTGGCATAGCAGCCGTTCCACCTAAAAATGACACATCTGACACCCTACGGTCACTGGTCACCGGTGTCCTATCGCCAGCAATAATAATAAAGCCGCCATTATCAATTCGATCTGATAAACGCATAGCCACTTCTGGTGTCATATCTGTTACTTGTAATGATTCAATGCGTTGATTTTCGCTGGCATTTTTCATCATTTTATTAAATTTAACCGCATGTTGAGTAAACGCTAAAATAGTTAACTCAAGATCTGGAAATTGTTGGACTAAAGCACTACAGACCTCCATATTTCCAAGGTGAGAAACGATGATAATGCCACCTTTTCGGCCACCATTCATTTCGTCAAAAACGGTTGGTGTTTCAAACACAACATCATCAACACCAATCTTATTGGCCCAAACTAAAAACTTATCTAATAAGACTTCACCAAACATTAAAAAATGTTTGAAGCTCGACAATTTAGCTTGATTTTTGTGTTGGGAAAAAGCTTGTAACCGTTGTAAATAATCTATTGACGCTTGGCGTGCCGTTGGCTGGGTCCAATAGTAATAAGTGATGACTGGGTATAGAAAAACACGGAAGCCCCAGCGACCAAAAAACCGGTAGATGAGCAATAAAAATTTAATTCCTAATACGGTTCCTGACTCAGTAAGCTGTGACCAATGACGATGTTTTTTAGCCATTAACTTTCCGTTTTAGCAAGCTAGGTAAACGAAATAACATGCCAAAAAATAATCTTGTATGCATCCAAGAGATCAATACATTGTCATTAAAAGCATTAAAATGAGAGACACCATCAACAGGATAATGAACACGGGTAGCAATTCCCTTTATTGAACCGCCACGCCATAACCAACGAACCATAATTTCTATATCAAAATCCATCCTGTCTCCGCACTTTTCTTGCTCTAATATGCTCACGACTTCAGCCAATGGATAGACTCTAAAGCCACACATGCTGTCGTTTATCTCAAATGATAAGGTATTAATCCACACCCAGATAGAAGTTAAATAACGACTGTAATAGCGTAATTTAGGTACTGAATCATCATATTCAGGACATCCAGATATTAATGCTGATGGGAACTGTTGCCCCATCGATAAAAACTTTGGTAAATCATTAGTATCATGTTGGCCATCGGCATCAATCTGAATAGCGTGACTATAACCCTGTCTTTGTAGCTCAGCTAGGCCTTGTTTGACTGCAGCACCTTTACCACCATTTTCTTCCAATCGTACTAAACTGACATTGGCAGAATGTTGGCTTTGCAGCTGCTCTAACGCACGCTGACACGTTATGTCACTACCATCATCGACCAGTAATATCGGCAGCGAATGACTCATGACTTGAGCAAGGGTTGTTACCACGGCTTTTTCATGATTATAAACAGGAATCAAAATCGCAGCTTTAAAGCTGATTTCCTTATTCGAAACAAATGCGTCCACTTGCGTGTATCCCTCGCTTAGATTCATAACTAAAACTTAACTTTCTTTTTATTTTGTCATACTTCAAGGTAATAGTTACCACATCTAACGGAAATATTAATTGTTGAAACTTGACCACTTCCAAGCGTTTAAATATGCCATCAATGGAAAATTCTCGCCTACCAATGATAGATGCCCAGTTCACTTGCACTACACCAGGCAAGACAGGGTTACCAGTAAAGTGCCCGTCAAAATACAAAAGTTCTTCAGGAATAACAGCTTCAATAATGTAGCTATCTTCTACTCTATTTTCAGCTTTAATTTCAGGCCACTTTGTCACACTGCTTCCTCTATTTGTTCAGCTGTTGTCTCAAACAATGTAACTAAATCATTCATCACTACTTTGCCTTGCTGATTAGTTGGCAGCTCGTTCACAAACCGCCATCGTCTAGGTAAAACGACTGCTTCCAACTCATTCGCTAAACTCGTTTTAAACTCAGCTATCACCACTTTTCGACCTAACGTTTTTAGCTGTTCACGCCCATGTTCTGTTAACTCAATAACCAATGCAACTTCAACGCGTTTTCTTTGCAAAACAATGGCTTTTGCAGTGTTAATCAGAGCACTATTAACTAGCAACTGCTCTATATTAGAGAGTGATACTCGCTTACCTTCAATCTTAACGATACTGTCTTGCCTGCCTAATAAGCTAAATGTGCCATCATCTTCTAATGAAAGTGTATCAGCCAAGTGCACTGGACTATCTGTAGCTAAAAAGTTTGAAGACAGCTGTACTGTCCCGTCACTATTAATTATTAATTTACTATTTGGTAGCAATTGCCATCTAGCATCATCACGGTCTACTTTCTGACTGCGCCATGCAATTGCCCCAGTTTCTGAGCTACCGTAAATCTCACGTACCGGCCTATTCCATAAAGCACTAATTTTAAGACTATCTGCCCTTAGCAAAGGAGCTGATGAAGATAAAATGTACTCACAACGCTCACCTAGCTTATGCCAATCAATATTATCCGTTAACCGCCCAAGGTGTGATGGACTGGAGACTAATAAAAAGGATGAATAAAAACTACCTTGATAATAAATATCTTCAGAATAATTACATAGCTGTCGAGCAAATGGTTGCCCTAATATAAAAGGTAAAAACAAACGAAATGTCATACCATATAAATGTTGATGAGAGACGGTTGTTAGAACAATACAGTCCTGCTTCACAGGCCAAAGTTGGGCCAAACACTGATTTTCATTGTCTAACTGCTTTATCGTTTTAGTGATAGATTTTGGTTCACCTGTTGAACCTGAAGTATATATTTCAATAGCCTTGAAATCAGCTGGCAAGCGCTGCCATTGCCTATTTATAGTTGTTGTAAATGGTGCAGAATCTACAGCGGTGTTAATTGAGGGAAAGTCACCAATAAAACCGACTACGGTATTTTTGAGCCTAGTTGCCGTCCCAGGTCGATTGTCCCCGGGAATACATGCAGTTATATCCAACTGCCACAGTGCAAACAAAATAGCTAAAAACTCAAAGGCATCGTGGTGATACACCGCCCACTTACCACTATTAACTTGCTGCTGATCAATAACAGTAGTCCACGAGCTAACACGGTTTAAAAAGTCTGCGGTCGTGACATGGCTATCTTTATGCACGGCAATCACTTGCTCAGGTGCATCATTCAGCCAATTTGATAAGGGTGTTAACTTAACCATTCAATCGTTATCTTAATTTATAGCGTCGAAATAACCATTCACCAGCAAACAACGAGCCCATTAATAAATAGGCAATAAAGCCGTTATATAACAGCCAAATTTCATTGCTTGCCCATAATGCTGTCGCAGCAGCTACCGCGCCATTAAACAGAAAAAAGCCACACCATATACCAGTAAGGTTACGGGTATAGCTAAGCATTTCTACTGTTAAATTAGGCTCTGAAATCCGGGCAAATCGTTCAATAATTGTTGGGGAAAAATAAAGGCTATGACTGAATACAAATAAAAAGCCAAGATTAACCAATACCGGATACATTTTTAAGCCAAGCTGGCCATCAATAGCCAATGAAATCAGTCCAACAGCCACCACCGTGCAGACAATAACCGTTCGCTCTCGACGCTCTGTTGCTAAAAAAAATCTCATTATTAATATTAGTAACAACAATAATAATAAATTGTGGAACTCATCATGCTGTAAGCCCCAATACATAATGAAGGGGTAACAAATAGACAGAAATATAACGAGGATTTTAAACAAAACCAGCTTTCTAGCTAAGCAACTTTTGTACTTGGTCGACCACATCTTGGACGGTACGTACTGTTTTAAAGTCTTCCGGTTGAATTTTCTTTTTGGTCATTTTTCTTAGTTCTATCACTAAATCTACCGCATCAATGCTATCGATATCCAAATCTTGGTATAAGTTTGACTCCAATGTGATCTCGGCAGGATCAACCTCAAATAAGTCTTCAAAAATTGCCACTACTTTGAGATAAATTTCTTCTTGGTTGTTCATTAATACTCTCTTTATTTTGTGTACGTTTCAACTAAAGTCACTAACGCATTAACGTTAACGAAGTGTTGGCGCGTATCTTCAGAATCTGCTTTTAATTTAATGTTATAACGCTTTTGTAAAGCAAGACCAATTTCTAATGCATCGATAGAATCAAGTCCTAATCCCTCAACAAATAAAGCCTCATCATCAACAATATCTTCAACATCGATGTCTTCTAGATCTAGCACATCAATAATCATTTGTTTTATTTCCAAGTGTAAATTACTCATATACACCTATCTCCCTATTAAAATATTCACTTAAAGTATTCGTTAAATTTCGTGCTGCTTTTGAAGGAGCAAGATCAGCTATCGCAGCTGCAACATCCAAATTGTCTTTTACCTGAATGGTAAAGTGCATCCGCTTATCTGGTACGTGATACCAAGGATTATCTTTTGTTAAGGTTGTTGGCGAGCACCCTATTATTACCGGAGTAATCTCCGCCCCCGTCCTCACCGCAATATTTGCCGCACCACGTTTCAGTTTGATTTTCTGTGAAGGAGTCGTTCTGGTACCTTCAGGGAAGACAATAACAACCCGGCCATCAGCAAATACTTGTGATGCTGTTGTAATAACCGCATCCGCTTCATCATTATTAATAATATAGCCAGCTGCTTTCACCGGCCCTCGAATGAAGGGATTACGCAGTAATTTACTTTTAACAACACAGTTTGCATTTGGCACACATGCAATAAGAAAAACGATGTCTAATAACGAGGGGTGATTGGCTAATACCAACTTGGCATCTTTTAGTTTTTCAATGCCAGTAACCTCATAGGTCAGTACCCCCATTACCTTCATCATCCAAATAAATGAACGAAAAGCATAATGGATCACTTTTTGGCCTCGATGTGCTCTTTTTTGATGGTTTCCAGGTAATAAATATAGAATCGGCACCACCACTACAGGCATCAAAATTCCTCCGATGCCAAAAACGATAAAACTAAATGCTGTTGCAAACCAACGCCAGAAAAAATTAAGTTTTTTTAATATCACCACTTACAGTCCTTGTGAGTTTCCAAGTTACACCATTTGCTTCCGTACTCATTTCATTCGATGAACCCAGCAACATATTAATAAGTTGTAATGGTTCAGGTAATTGTGTGTGTTCTATCGTTTGACCCGTGTTAACTTGATCAGCGTGTAAAACTTGTTGAATATTAAATTGCTCAACAGCTGTTTTATTCAAAATCATCGCTATGGCATATGGAAAGGCATCACTGGCGCAATAATGTTGGTATAACTCAGGAAGTGGGATGTCGTAAATGACACAAAGCACGCGTTCTTCATCCTGCAGCTGGCCAACGGCTTCTAATAAGCTATTAACGACCAGACCTTCTGTTGCACAAATTGAGGTCAGTTTGCTGGTATCTTTTCGTACTATTGAAAATAAACCGCCAACCGCATTATGAACAGCTAAGCTGAAATCGGTAGGTGACATCGCATCACCTCGGCCCATTTCTGCCAGTAAAGATAAAGATATCCCTGTATCACCATATTTCGATGAAAAAATACTGGGGATCGATTCTTCCTTATCTAAAATCATCAACGCTGAACTGACAGCACAGCGGCCAAGTGTTGACAGCCGACGACGTAACATTGGAGGAATGGGTTTAAAAGCTTGTTTGCTAAATCCTTCCGGCAAGGAGCTTGATTGCTGCAACCACCGCTCCCAGTCTTCTTTAGTTTCAAGTCCAGGAGCAATTGCTGCCCATGACTCAATACAAATCTCAACCACCCAAAAAATCCCTCATTTAATCCATAACCTTATATATTCCATAACAATCGCCCCTACAGAATAACGTTACAGTCTCCCTAACCTACGCACCCTGCCTTAAACAGGACTCGCGATATTATCATTTATGCCGGTAACTCTGAAGCTTTATTAACTTCAATAAGTTTTTAAAATACCTTTTTATCTAAATCACCTGCTCGCACTACTTTCTACATTCACCTTATGCCTGAAAATATAATTAACCACTTAATCATTAAATACCCTTTGATTTTTATACACTTTATGTTGTATTGTTACGCGGTTAACTATTAATAAAATATGTGACTAGAGTGCTAAGGAAGCGAGCTACAGCTAAATTATAGCTATTCGTTTATCAGCCATTTTTAGCTTGTTTAAGGATAAACATGAACATTTTTACAGAAGCACATGAAACAGAATGGAAGGAAGCCAGTGTCAATAGCTTACTGGTAAGCCTGTGCTGGATTGGCGGGGCAGCGGTCATAATGTCATTATTCAGAGCAGTAGAGGCTGGCATTCAGTTAAGTCATTATGTTCAACTAGCCGTCTATACAATGCTGTTGACGACAACATTAAATAAGCATCGCATTTCAATCAAAGTCAAAGCTAGCACCATTATTATCGGCTCTACCCTCGTTTCCTTTGTTGGAATTTATAATTGGGGGCTTTATTCAGCGAGCTTCTTTTGGATCTTATTTACACCACTACTGGTTACCCTGTTCTTTAATTACAAAGCTGCTTTATGGTTTGTGGGTATGAGTGTCTTATTTATTCTCTACTGCATGGTACTTTATAACACCGGTGAATTGACTCTGCCCATTGATGCTGATGAGTATCAAACTATGTATTCCGCTTGGGGCACGGTAATTTTTGGGGATGTGTTTATGATGGTTATGTTGATCATTATCCTCTCTAATATGAAAGAACATATCGTTCAACTACTCGCCAACCTCGAACTTAAACAACAAGAAATTAGTCACCTTGCTGATCATGAAGAACTGACTGGCCTGCCTGTATATCGTTTATTTAAACAGAAACTAGAAGATATGTTGACCTTTCAGCCCCGTGAGAACCGAAATATTGCCGTGATATTTATGGATTTAGATGGCTTTAAAGCCATCAATGACAATTATGGTCATGATGCAGGTGATACTGTTTTAAAAGAAGTTGCAGCACGGATCCGTAACTGCATCCGTCAACAAGATATGTTGGTTAGAATGGGCGGTGACGAATTTGTCGCACTGTGTTCAACCACCAGTCAGACCGAGCTAGATATCGATACCGTATCATCTCGAATTATTGAGGCTACTGCCTTGCCTATACACTATAAAGACGATGATTTATTCGTGGGCATCAGCATCGGCATCGCACTTAATTATGATGCTAATGAAGAAAGCGTAGAATCACTGATTCAACAGGCGGATCATGCAATGTACAAAGTTAAAAAGAACGGTAAAAACAACTTTGCTTTTGCATAGTCGTAGAAATAGTTGAGACCAATAACACCAACTCTTCGTATAAAACTAATGTTTTATCAAACCTAAAATGGTAGCGGTATGAGCAAAGTCTGCAGCGGTATTGACACTCAGTCTATGTTTAATCTTAGTGGTGTAGTTCGCCACGGTTTTATAACTTAAACAGAGCTGGCTAGCTGCAGCTTGCACGGTCAAGCCTTTTGCAATCAAGCAAAACACATCAAATTCACGTGCAGACAAAGCATCAACAATCAATCGTAACTTATCTACATTTTCAGTCGTTGTTTGTGCAAGCCCTACAGCTAATTTTGATTCTATATATTGCTTGCCATTGACAACAGCCTGCACAGCATCAGCTAAGATCTCAGGGGCACTGTTTTTGCTCACATAGCCCTTCGCTCCAGCTTGCAGTGCTCTATCTATCTATATATATAGCTTCATCATGAATACTGTATACCAACACCACCGCATTGCTATCTTGCTTAATCAAACGACGAATAGCTTCTAAGCCACCAATGCCAGGCATCGATAAATCCATCACTACCACATCCGGTTGAAACTGCTTGTATTCACTGCTTACCGACTCGCCTCGGTCGATGTCTACAATATCAGCTATAAAAGGCTGTGCTGATAACAGCATCCTAAAGCCTGCTCGAACTACAGCATGATCATCTACTAATAAAACTTTCATCTACGTCACTATTTCCTAAATTAAGCACTCAAACATCGCGACAACGCCGCATCCCTGTTTTCTATGCTTAAGGATCATACAGTTCAAATCAGCGAAAAGTTCAATCTCACGATCTTTAGGATTTTTTCCTAGTTATATTTAACGACTTCCCTATTGAAATGTGTTCTATAAATTAAATCAATCAATTAGCAATAACTTCTAATGTGAAATGTATCTGTAATATTCCCCCTGGCAAGCAAAAGTGTGAACTAAATCACACATTGGGATTTATTCCTATTCCGACACCAACCCCGTCGCCCTATGATTGCTTCCCACGAATCAACCAAAAACAGAAAGCAGATGAGCAACCAAAACAACGAACAATTCCAAGCAAAAGAAAAACTTTTTCAACTGTTTGATGAAGTACTGGGCCACGATGGTTTTGGCGAGATTCGAGTAGAAATGAAAATATTAAAACGTAAGCAAAAGGAAATCATCCTCCACTGTGGCAAGCAATATCGCTTCGTGGTTGATACCCCAGAACATAGTTAAGACGAAATAAAAAAGATAGCAATGTGAGTTTGCATCCACTATTAAAAACTAAATAACTAAACCAACAGACTGTGAGTGACAGTTGAGGCGTTAACCAAGAGAGAATGCAATGAATATCAAACAAATGAAAAATTCAATCAGCAAGTTCCGTGCAGCTGACGTATCAATCATCAAAGATGATGCTACACGTGCAAAAGCTCAAAAACTTCAAGCTAAACAATCTGGTTTCACCCTTTTAGAATTACTAGTGGTAATCACTTTATTAGCTACTTTAGCAACAGCGGCATTGGTTGCTTATGATGATATTGGTGAAAATGCTCGTGATGCATCTGCAGCTACTGCATTAACAACATTGGAAGGTACATTACGTAACTACCGTGTAATCCAAGGTGAATACCCAGAGCAGTTTGATAGCTTAGCTAATGCCGATTCAGGTACAACGGCCGCAACAGGTGCTATGCAGTTAATGGCTGATCAAACTGAAGATTTCTTTGGTCAACTAATAATCCCTACCGCTCAAGCCAATTCTGTTACTTCTGCTACACCTGCTGATGCGGTGACTCATGCCATCGGTGATTCTTTACGAAAAGCTGGCTTAGAAGAGCTGCAAGCGGTTGTTGATGGTTCAACATGGAGTACTGGCTTCGTTCCTAACCTAGCAATGAATGAGAGCTACCCAGGAAATACTGCCAACCCAGGTTCAGAACTTGAGTTCCCTGAATTAGATGCTGAAGGAGCGGTAAGATATAACGGTGCTGTAATTCCAGCTGGTGATACTGCTATCTCAATCGTACCAACAGGCTGGAATAACGGTACTGCAGACGCGGGTTGTCAAGTCTATTCAACTGATGACATTTCAGCAACGTTTTCTGGCACTGCAATTGTAACGAATGCTAAGTTAAACCTGATCAGTGACGCGCTTGACTCTGATACATGTAACTTGGTTGTTGCAGTCGGTGTAGGTAAAGAAGTTCCTGGTGCAACATTAGGAAAATCTGTTGAAATTGGCCAAGTGCCAACAGTTGGAACAAACAAGATTAATCCTAAAGATCACTATGCTCGTGCAATTGCATTATTCCTTGTAGGACAAGATGGTTTTGACGAATCAACTGAAGATGGAGCAATTGCAGCGGCAGAAATTTTGCCAAAAGCACGTTTGATTGGTTTGGTAGATCCTGAAGGTCGTACCATTGACCAAGTTGTTGCAGCTGCAACTGCTGATTCAGATGATGACTAATAGCTCATCACTTATGAGTTAGTTTTAACTTAAAAAGTCGCGGGGTAGGACATGGAGTCTTATCCCGCTTCATTTTAAATAACACATCCATCGGTTCGTTTATTACCGTAAGCATCGTTACTAACGTTGTTTACCGTAACAATCGGAAACAAGTAAATAAGGGGTTTATTGTTTAACCGACACTAAGATGATTTATACACGCAACACATCACCACAATTCCAAATTAAATCTAAGCTTTGCTCACCCGTGATTAGTCAACAATCACCTGTCGCATCGGCTGGCTTTACCTTATTAGAATTACTTGTAGTCATTACTCTACTGGCGATTTTAGCTACAGGGGCTTTAATCTCTTATGGCGATATTCAAGATGAAGCTCGAGACGATGTCACCCGCTATGATTTGAGTCAGTTACGGACAGCATTACTACAATTTCGTAGACATACGGGAGAATTTCCCTGTCGCGTATATCGCAATGGCTACTATGTGCCAGATGATAGTGTAATGACCTTAGACTTCACCAACCTGCCCAGCACTCCAGATAACGGTGACCTTTTAAATTGGTGCGGTAACACAATCAACGGCCAAGTTGATTCCGCGGTAAGCATGTTAAGTCAATTCCCTTATGATGAAACCAATACCACCTACACCCCTTTGTTATGGAATCCTGATACTAAGCGTGGTTGGAATGGTCCTTATATTAATAGACAGGGATTAATTGACGCATGGGGAAATAGTTACGTTTTACTCAATGCCGAACTCGATTACTCTCCAGCATCTCGTTGTGAAAAAGATGGAAGTGGCGACTATGATGTTACAGGGGGCACATATACCTGCCTAACTGCTGATGATGCCGGTTGGAACGCAACTGATTATACACTCGAAGCTGATATTGCACGTATTGTAAGTTATGGTGCTAACGGTATTTATGATAGTTCATCTGCGAGCGCTCCCTGCATTGCTGAAGCTGATGATTTTGTGTTGTGTCTCGTAAAATAATTATGATGATTAATACAAGAAATACCAAACAAACCACTATCATTCAGCAAGGCTTTACTCTATTAGAAATGGTATTAGTGTTATTTCTAATAAGCTTGATGGCCTCTGCCACCTTATTCCTGACAGAAAATGTAGAAGATCAAGCCAAATACGATGAAACTAAGCGTCGAATGGAAATTATCCGTGAGGGTATCGTAGGTGATCCGACACGTACACTTAATGGCGAAACAGAGCTTCGAGGCTTCGCCATGGATATAGGCCGTTTACCCGAATGTATGCGTGAACTACTTAGCCCAGAATATTGTAATGGGGCAGATATTCCTCTATGGAAAAGTGATGCTTCAACGGAAATTTCCTATGGTTGGAATGGCCCCTATTTACAAACATTGCCAGAATCTGATGGTGTAACTCATTTTCGTGACGGTTATTTAAATCAAGCTTCCAATAATACAGCGGACAACCTTAATTCCGGCTGGTTAAACTTCGATAGCATGGCTGGTTTAGGTCCATTAACTATCCAAAGTGATAACTCAGATCGCACCACCACATCTGATGATATAACCGTTAGTAAATTAGTCAGTCACAACGACTACCTTGTTACGCTAGCCAGTCACTGGCAAGAAATCGATGTCGAACTTGAGCTTCCTTTCGACGATGACTTCACCATCAACGCAAATGACCTACGACTAAGGTTGAATTTTCCGGTTGATGGAGAGTTACCCTCGTTATCAGCAGATGATGATGAACGTGATCTTACTGCAGGTTTAAGTGAACGCTTCCCTTCAATTGGGCTGGACTTTGAGGCATCAAATAACTTCACCGCGACTTTACCAAGTACAGGCAGCATTATAATTTCGCCTCCCGCGACATTATCAGGTGCTAAAACTGCACTAACAATTCTTGCAGACACAGAATTTACCTATAGAGATACAGCTACGGGGGACTCAATCACATTTACACTTGATAGCAGCTGTCCCGCGCCATGTATCACCGGTTTCTCTGATGTAGTCGAGCCTAGCGGCACAGTCAGTACGCTATCATTTTCAACAACATTGCCAACTGATGTCATTAACCCTGTTTTTCCCTCTACATACCTTGTCACTAACCTTATTGTACTTACCAAAACAAAAAGCTTATTTAACCCAACTATATTACTTCCTAGTGGATCTACTATTTCTGGCACCACAATTACCTTGCCAAATGGAGCAAGCATAACAATACCTTCAGACAATATAAATATTGATAATCGTATAGCAACATTTGCAGAAGATGATGATGGTAATACTTTATATGATGCTGATGCGGATGTGACCGTATCTGAATCATTTACTATAGAAGGTAACCTCATCACTACTGATGTAAGCAGCGATACATTCTATGTGCCTTCTGGTACTCAAGACTCAGGTAATACACTCACTATCCCGACTCGTTTACCCATCACATTTGGTGAAATGAGCGTTACGGTTATCTGTGATTCAAATGATGCTGTTTTTAACGCATTCGATGGTACAGGCGCGTGTGGATACGATTCTGATTTGCAAACCAGCGCTTATACAATGAAATACGTTCCACGAGCTGCGATGCCATCGAGACCTGCACCTTTAATTTGGACTATCCAATGAACCTGAGTAATATTCTTCCATTCAGTAACCAGTCCGAACTCCTTGTTTGTGAAACGGATGGTTTTTCATTACGTGCGGCTGTCATTAAACGTAATTCAGACAAAGTCGAAATACATCAAACAGCAAATTCTCAGTTATCTGATATGGCCGAAGCCGTTAAAGAAGTTATTGCACAAGTGAAAACGGATGGCTGGCAAGGTGGCAAAGCAATATTACTGTCACCTGCTGTGTTATCTACTTTAGTTGAATTACCCGTTGATCCGAAAAAACCACGGCCAATGCTGCAAATGCAGGAATTACTTCGTTGGGAGGTTGAGCCGTTATTGATGCAACACACCACTCGTTGGACTGTTGGCCACCTGTTAGTTGGCCAAGGCTATATGAGTGCAGAGCAAGCTCAAACCGTGATGGATATGCAGCAAGGTAAGGCCAACCCGACTGGTGAAATGCAACTGACTGACAAATTATCGTTACGTCGTTTTGGTGAACTGGCTGAAGAGCTAGGTTATATACGACGCAGTCAGCTTACAGCCTGTTTAGCTGGTCAAGAATGGCTAAAATCAGATGATGAAACTATTGACTGTGGCTGGTCTGAACAAGGTGAAGTTGCTGATGTTCCCGGCATGTATGGCTGGCTGGTTAGTTGTGTAAATAAAGATTTATTAAACCGCTGGCATGCAGCATTTGAAAACCAAAATGTTTCGCTACAAGCGATGTACCCATTAACCGGTTGTAGTAACGCCCTTAGTAAAGAAGCACATAAAGCCAGTGCCGTGATTGAGTCACACAGCGGCATGGCATTTATCACTCGTTTTGCTAACGATAATATTCAATCTCAATATCAGTATTTAAACCCTGAAAAATCTCCCGTTGAATGCTGTCTTGAAAGCTATCATGCTTTAAATATTAGTTCTGCAAGTGCAGTCGAGTTAGCCAGCTGGCAAGCGGATAGTCAAACTATAGTAACTGAGCTTCATGAGTTATTGGCTACTGAAGTAACGCTGCTGTCTAATGATTACGATCTTAAAGTAGTGAGTTTAGGCATGATTGGTGCTTCATATCATGCCTTCAATCTTGCTGGTGCTCGCCGCTGTGCAGATGTCCGTTTTGGTGGGCCTTTATTACCTAATTGGCAACGACCAACAACACGAGCAGCGGCATTAATGTTCTGCTTTTTCGTTTTAATTTCCGGTTCTGAACTGGGTCTATCTCTGTGGAAGAATAAAACCTTAACGCATAAGCAAGATATTGATGAACGTTGGAGAATTATCGCTGATGCAAACAAACGTATTTCAGCCCAAATAGATCAAATAGATGCTCGAAAAAAGCTATTACAACAACAACAAGATAATCAGTTAAAAACTCAAGCCTTGCTCGATTTTTATAGCCGTGATATTCCCGATCGCGTTGCCTTAGTACAAAGTATTCTAGGAATTTTACAAAATATTGTTTCTGATGAAGTCATCATTAATAGCCTGGATGAACTTGGCAAGCGGGCGACCTTAACACCTGTTTCACCTCAATTACCGAGTGCTGATAAACGCATTGAAGTTGAAAGCTTTAACCTAAAAGCTTGGGCCATCAGTGAAAGTGCGGCTCAGAGCTTTATCCAACAGCTTAAACACGGATTAAAACCTTGGAACTTAGAAATTAGAAATCCTCAAGTTGAAGCACGGGTTGGGCCTCTAAATTTATCTGGTTTTACAGTTGTCTTGAGGATTATCAAACTTGCCGAGGCTAAAGACTTAACTAATACGCAGGTCGCTAAACGATGAAGCTAACTACTATTAATAATCGCGAACAGCTACTCATTGCATTGATCATGTGCGTTTTAGTATTAGGTAGTTACAGTTTTTTACGATTTATTCCTGAACAAAAGTCAATTTCTTCGCTGGCTAAACAAGCAGAAAACACCGAAAGGAAGTTACTACGTAATCGCCTACCAGCTGAACCCATTGAAGATTTGGATGATCTTATTGAACAGCTTAATGATCAAGAGCAAGCCAACAATTTGATCAACACCAGTGCTGAAACAATTCAACAACGGCTAGCATCATTTGATTCACAAGAACTAAAAGTGCGTATATCACAATTAGCCACAACTAATCGAGTAAGAATAAAGACCAATGAAGTGTTAAAAACTTTTAATACGCCAGCTTTTAAAGCTCCAGCTAGAAAGAAAAAGAAGAAGAAAAAACAAAACTTTATAACGACTAAAACCAATAGCATTCTGCCTGCATCAATGAGTTGGATTGCACGTATGTCGCCCGGAACTATGTTTTATCGACCGATGCAACGCATTGAGCTTGAGGGAACATATCAACATTTACGTCAGTTTATTCATGGCCTTGATAGCCTACCTTGGCAAGTAACCGTAATAAGACTACGTCTTGATCAACTCCCTACCTCTGTCCCTGCAGGCTATGCTCAACCGCTTACAGCTGAATTAGTGCTTGCGCTGTAAAGGTTTCTATTTCTCATGGCACTCACTGATCAACTACTTATAGATTCTGGCGTTCGCACTGGTTTAATTGATAATACTTTGCTTGAGCGTTTGCGACTTGAGGCGAGGAAGCAACGATTACCTTTATTGAGCTTGGTGATTGCTGAAAGTCGTTTTCCAAAGTCAGCTCTTTATCGCGCGGTGGCTGAGGATAGAAATGTTGATTTTATCAACATAACCCATGCCAGTATCGCGACTGATATTGTTAAAAAAATTCCTGTCACGCTGATTCGTCGCAAACAATTATTACCAATAATTGTCGATGGTTCAGCAAAGCTCGTGGTTTCTGATCCTGATGATCGACTTGCTGTCGATTCTGTTTTTCGCTTGCTTGGTCATGCCTTGCCCATTGTCATGACGGATCAACAGAGCATGCAGCATAAGATCGAACAAGCTCTTCCTGATAATCAACAAGAAGAATCGAGCAATGAAACCGATTTGATTGCTTTATTAGATACGATTATAAGAGAAGCTTATTTAAACCGTAGTTCCGACATTCACCTAGTCACGGAAGAAAATGGATTACGAGTTCGCTTACGTATTGATGGCAAGTTAAGTGATTACCCCATCATTGCAGATGCTAATACCGCTTCTGGTTTAGTATCACGCGTAAAAGTGTTATCTGGTTTAGACATTGCTGAACAACGGATGCCACAAGATGGTGGTTTTACTTATCACTTATCATCTCCCATCGATCGTGAATTTAATATCCGGGTGGCTACCGCACCGATACGTTTAGGTGAACGTATTACCATGCGCTTGCTTGGTCAAGAAGCCAGTGGTATTTCGCTGACCGATCTAGGTATGTTAGGTCAGGATCTAGAGCGGTTTAATAAAGCCATTCGCAATCCTTATGGCATGATTTTATTAACCGGCCCAACAGGGAGTGGCAAATCAACAACATTATTTGCTGCATTACAGGAAATAAACTCACCTGAATTAAACATCATGACGGTTGAAAACCCAATTGAATATGTAATGGATGGTGTATCACAGATCCAAACAGGGCCAAAAATAAGTTTTGCTGATGCATTGCGTTCCCTACTTCGCCACGATCCTGATGTATTAATGGTCGGTGAAATACGCGATCAGGAAACAGCAGATGTAGCTGTTAAATCAGCAATGACTGGCCATATGGTTTTTTCAACCTTACATACCAACAATGCCGTCAGTGCCATTACTCGTTTGATAGATATTGGCTGTGAACCCTTTTTAATTGGCTCAACCATGACCGCAGTGATTGCTCAGCGCTTAGTGCGCCGCCTATGCCAGCATTGTCGTAAAGCTAGACCTGCCAGTGATGATGAGAAACAAGAGCTGGCCATAAATGAAGACATCAATTTATATGAGCCGATTGGCTGTGCTATTTGCCAAGGTAGTGGCTTTAATGGTCGAATCGGTTTATTTGAAACCTTATGGTTTGATGAACGTTTATCACGGCTTGTTGCTCGCGGTGCTGATGAAGAAGAAATTGAAGCAACGGCAGGTAATAACCTTCAATTCATGTGGGAAGACGGCTGTCATAAAGTCATTACAGGTCTAACGACTCTTGATGAAGTGCGTGAAGTAGCGCTACCTAAAACGCGTGATACGGTTGCGGGAATCTGATGCCTAGTTTTGCTTACACAGCCTTAGATAACTCTGGCGTTGAAATTTCAGGCCGCCATCAAGCCGATGATATGACTTCAGCAGCAAAAGAGCTACGTGAACGAGGCTTACGAGTCCTCAATGTTAAACAAACACGTGCTAAGGCAGGATTTTTAGGTCAAGCCAACTTTTCCGACTGGCTCGCATCACAACGTTCAGTTGCGCCATCTTCACTGGTTTTTTTCTTCCGTCAAATGGCTTTTATGCTTCGGGCAGGTCTTCCTATCGCTCAAGCATTTGAGTTATCAATAAAGCAAGTTTCTAGTTCAAGATTAAACCTGGTCATCAGATTGATGCTCAAAGATATCGAGGCAGGGAATGCTTTGTCATTTGCCTTAAAAAAGCACAGTGATATTTTCCCAGACATGGCTGTAAACCTTGTTGTGGCAGGTGAAAGTACCGGTGATTTAGATACCATCATGGAACGGCTAGCATTGCACTTAGAAAAGAAAGCAGCCTTACGGAGTCAAATGATCAATGCCATGATTTACCCAATGATTGTTGTCATTGTTGCTATCGGTGTCGCTGCATTTATGGCCATTAAAATAATTCCACAATTTGCTATTTTCTTATTAGCTCAAGGTAAGCGATTACCACCATCCACCCAAATGTTAATCGATTTATCCGATGATATTCGTAACAATGGTCTGAGCATAATCGCCATCGCTATAGCTCTAATAGTCGCCATTCTAGCTTTTTATCAAACTAAAAAAGGTCGATTAATTATCGATCAGATCCTGCTTAGAGTACCCGTTATTGGCAATCTATTAGTCACTGGCAGCATGGCACAAATGACTTGGGCTTTGTCTATTTTATTACGCAGTGGTGTCACTGTTTTCGATGCATTAAAAATAGTGGGGAATTTAATCACTAACCGTGTTTATTCCGATAAGTTAATTGAAGCATCAGATCAGATTTTAAGTGGCCGAGATATGGCCTCCAGCATTGCACATAAAAAAATCCCTCCACTCGTTTTACAAATGATCGCTGTTGGTGAAACTACCGGTAGTTTAGATCGTGTTTTGCAAGAACTAGGAAGCTATTACGAAACGCTGTTAGAAACAGCCATAAAACGGCTATCAGCCATGATTGAACCAGCGATGATTCTTATTATAGGTGGCATGGTTGGTTTTGTTTATTACGCTTTTTTCCAAGCTTTATTTTCTTTGGTTGGCGGTTAAGGAACCAATAATGAATTTATCTAAATTATGTATTACTTGTTGCCTGTGTGTGATGTCACCTTTATCACTTGCTGCTGATATTCAATTTTCACAACCTGCATATCAAGCAACAAATAGCGGCTATGCAAAACCAGCGACTGTTCGAGATCCCTTCACACCAAGTAGATTGATGTATGAAATTGTTGGTTCTCAAACTGGCTTAGCTAATGGTGCTTATGGCTTTGTACCCTCTTTGCAGGGTGGAAAAATTCCAGCAATGAAATTACGTGGCTTTATTGATAAGGATAAAGATGAGCCTCTCGCCTTACTTGAAATTAAAGGTGCAGGAACTTTCATGGTACGTGTTGGTGATGAAATAAATATCGATCCATCACAACCTCGCCAAGCTATACGGATTAGCAACATAACTCGCCTAAGTGTCACCGTTGAAACCGGTACTTTAGGATCTATTCGCGTCTTGAGATAAACATCTGAATGAAAAAATTATTATCTTTTATCTGTCTCTTTATTATCAGTTATACAGCTACTGCTGAAACACATATCAATGAAATTGAATTTGTTGAAACTGAGTTTAGAAATGTTATTCGTACTTTATCTGAAATGTCAGACAGTAATATCATTACTACACCAGAAGCAACTGAACAAAACGTTACTATTCACTTAAAAAACGTCACTCTAGAACAAGCCATTAAATCTATTAGTCGTATTAGTGGTTTGTGGTATCGCTACGATAAAGATACCAATACTTACCGCATCATGACTCACGAAGAGTATGGTCGAGATCTTATCGTTCAAGAAAGTAATCATATTGAAGTCTTTAAATTACGTAATGCCAATGTAAAAATTGTCGCTCAAGCAATCGAAGACTTGTATGGAAATAGAATACAACTATCATTAGGTATCGAAGCGGGCCAAAGCACATCATCTTCAAGCTCAAGCTCAAGCTCAAACTCAAACTCAAACTCAAACTCAAACTCAAACTCAAACTCAAACTCGAACTCGAACTCGAACTCGAACTCGAACTCAAATTCAAATTCGAACTCAAACCAAACAGGCTCTCAAGTTGCCAGTGGCGAGTTATCCCAAGATCAGCTAGAACAATTAGCTAAATATGCTACCGCTGGATTGAACTCTACTACTGTTCAAAAAATAACCTTACAAGCACAACCGGTCTATATCACAGTTAACAACGAACACAATATGATTATTGTCCGTACAGATGATCAAAAAGTGATAAATGCTATTAAGTTACTTATTAAAGAGATGGATCTTCCAATTCCACAAGTAATGTTAGAAATGAAGGTGTTAGGCATCACTCTGGGCGACGATTTTAATTCAATCTTCAACTTCCAACTACAACCTAGCGGTGGCAATGAGTCAACACAGCCAATAATGATTGGTAATAATGCTTTATTAAATAGTGGTTCTTTTATATATGAGCTTTTAAACAGTCGCTTGCAAGCAAATATTGAATTTTTAGAACAAAATAAACGTATTAAAGTTTTATCAAATCCAATGGTACTAGCTTCTAACCATCGAGAAGCCGAACTATTTATTGGCGAAGAAAGTATTTTAACGCGTGGTTTTACATACCACTCGGCAACAATCGATAATGGGGTTGTCATCTCCCCCGCCTATGTTGAGACTGAGACCGAGGTTGAAGATATTGGTATTACACTTAAGTTAACGCCACGTATTAACTCTGATAAAACGGTTACTATCGACCTGGAGCAAGAAACATCAACTTTAAATGTTGGTGGTGCAACAGTGCCCGTCTCTGATGGTTCAGGTAATGTGGTTAACCTCGCCATTGATACTGTCAATACATCACGACTCAATGGAGTGGTAGTAGCTAAAGATGGCCTCACTGTTGCTGTTGGCGGCCTAATTCGTAGCAGCAAATCTAGTAATATGAAAAAAGTACCTCTCCTTGGTGAAATTCCGGTTTTAGGACGACTGTTCCGTAGTGAAATTGAAACAGAGGAAGACACTGAAACAGTATTGTTAATTACACCACGTATTTTAACGACACCTGAGCAAAGTGAAAATATTCGTCAACAAAATAATCCTTATTACAAGTCATTCAACGAAGGCTTTCCTGACCTGGAAAAACCGGAAAACAAATTCATCAACAAGCGGCCAGAACAAGCTGAAATAGCAGTAACAAACAGTAAAACTCCAGTCATTACCTCTACTTCAGAACGACAACGGCTTTATATGGATATGAGCCAATATGCTGCTGACATGATGGCGGTTCCAAAATATGAACGTGTTAAAAGTGAAATATACAGTCCAGTTTGGGTAGACCATGCCGCACAGAGTTTATTTGCTGATAACCGTTTAGTGGCCACCCCTGAGTCTAGTTGGAATCGTGGTGGTCTTTATGTCACTGCTATCAAAGTCAGTAATAACTCTAAAGATCGGGTAATGGTTGATTATCAAACCGTCAGTGGTCGATGGTTAGCATCATCTATCGAGCAGGATAATTTAGCGTCTAATCAGTCCAGCTATCTATACTTGATATCAGCCTTACCCTTCACTGATGTGGCATCAGCACTTTAAACGTTAGGGACTAACCAATGAATGTAAAAGGACTTTCCCTATTCTTCGTGACAGGGTTAATTGGCTCATTGCCTGCAGCTGCAAAATTGCAAATGCACGTGTTTCAAGAAGACGCGAAAACCTCAACCTCACAACCAGTTCAGTCTGGCTTGAAGTTTCATGTATTTAATACCCCAAACTCAGGCGACCAACCACAGCCTGTTGCTAATACCAAAACAGCTAAAAAAGAACCTATATTGTCTTATCACTTTGGTGATACTTATATCAAAACCGGTTACCGCCGAGATGAACTCTATTGGAATAAAGCGGGTAGAGATAACAATCCCAATATTTTGTCAGAACTGACATGGGAGAATATAGACGTTGCCACATTGTCTGCTGGAACCACCCTTTTTCTTAAAGAGAACTGGTTCATTAAAGCTGACTTCTCCATTGGTTATATTTTTGATGGTGAAAACCAAGATTCTGACTACCTTGGTGATAACCGTACCTTAGAGTTTTCCCGTTCAAATAACGGTGCTGATGAAGGGGCTACCTATGATATTTCCTTAGCTACTGGCTACCGTTGGCAACCTAATAGTGTTGTTGAACTTCGGCCATTAGTAGGCATCAGTTATCATGCTCAAAACTTAAAAATGGTTGATGGTCAACAAACACTGTCTGTCGCTCCATATCAAACTTACCCAGTTGGCCCTATCCCCGGTTTAGATAGTAGTTATGACTCTACTTGGCTTAGCCCATGGTTAGGACTTGATAGTATCTTTACCATTTCAGATAAATTCAAAATTGGTCTAGGTTTTGAATATCACTATGCACTTTATGATGCCACTGCAGATTGGAATCTTCGCGGTGATCGGGCCCATCCAGAAAGCTTTACCATGGAAGCAAAAGGTTCAGGACTAATTGGCCAAATTGAAGGGCAATATCAAATAACTCCAAAACTCAGCTTAAACCTTGATATTAACTACCAAGATTGGTCTGCTGATAAAGATGGAAAGCAAGTAATTTACTGGGCTGATGACACCACTACTAAATTAAAATTTAATGAAGTCCACTGGGACTCTTATAGTATAAATTTTGGTGTCAATCTGCAGCTATAAACAACACTTATTTAACTCCCCGTCTGTTACCTATCAGTAACAGGCGAGGAAACTGTTCAAATAGTTTAAGGCTCTACTACACTAAACATCAGCCAAATTAATACCCAAAGCTTTGGCCACACCAGCCCCATAAGCTGGGTCAGCTTTTAAGCAATTAGCTATGTGTCTTTTTTGAACTTCAACTGATGCCCCACCAACTGAACCTGCCGTGTTATTAAATAATGCTTGTTGTTGCTGTTCATTCATTAATCTAAATAAGTTACCGGGTTGTGAATAGTAATCATCATCTTCACGATGATCCCAATGATCGGCTGCACCCTCTAAGTTAAGAGGTGGTTCAGAATAATCAGGTTGCTGTTGCCACTCACCTTGGCTATTAGGTTCATAACCAATCGTACCTTCAAAGTTACCATCAACACGCATCGCACCATCACGATGATAACTATGCACGGGACACCGCGGTGCATTCACTGGAATCTGTTGATGATTTACACCTAAGCGATAACGTTGTGCATCGCCATAAGCGAATAAACGGCCTTGCAACATTTTATCGGGCGAGAAGCTAATACCAGGAACAACATTGGCCGGGTTAAATGCCGACTGTTCTACCTCTGCAAAAAAGTTTTCTGGATTTCTATTTAGCTCCATTACCCCAACTTCTATTAATGGGTATTCACTGTGAGGCCAAATTTTGGTTAGGTCGAAAGGATTATAAGGTGAGTTATTAGCCTGCTCTTCAGTCATCACTTGAATTTTTAAAGTCCAAGATGGAAAGTCGCCCTCTTCAATTGCATTGTATAAATCAGCCTGATGACTTTCACGATCTTTACCCACAACGATCTCAGCTTGTTGATCAGTTAAATTCTCAATTCCCTGATTTGATTTAAAGTGAAATTTAACCCAAACACGTTCATTATCAGCATTAATCAAACTAAAGGTATGACTGCCAAAGCCATGCATATGACGATAAGTTGCTGGCAGACCTCGGTCACTCATCACTATTGTTACTTGATGTAACGCTTCAGGTAGCGATGTCCAAAAGTCCCAATTGTTCTGAGCACTACGAATATTAGTTCGTGGATCGCGTTTAACTGCGTGATTAAGATCTGGAAACTTTAGTGGGTCACGTAAAAAGAACACCGGCGTATTGTTGCCGACCATATCCCAGTTACCTTCCTCGGTATAAAACTTAATCGCAAAACCTCTAATATCTCGTTCTGCATCAGCCGCTCCACGCTCACCAGCGACAGTAGTAAAGCGTGTAAATAACTCGGTTTTTTTACCTACTTCAGAAAATATTTTTGCTCGGGTATATTGCGTAATATCGTGAGTTACAGTGAAGGTGCCATAGGCTCCTGAACCTTTTGCATGCATACGTCGCTCAGGTATCACTTCACGATCGAAGTGAGCCATTTTTTCTAAGAACCAAACATCCTGTAATAGTTGTGGTCCACGAGCACCGGCAGTGATGATATTTTGATTATCAGCTACTGGGCAACCAGCATTAGTCGTCAGCTTCTTCTTCATTTCTCACCCCTCTTATATTGATTATCAACAAAAACGTAAGTAGAAAAACTAATATTTAGGCCTTAACTGACAGTAACTTATAAATGATGTAAAGAGTAGATAATTCTACTTATTTAAGCTGATAAAATGATTTCAATCATAGAAATACATTTAGTGCTATTCCATTAACACTCTTGCAATAAAAAAAGCCCCTTTTCAGGGGCTTTTCAAGTCTAGTGAATAAAGACGCCCCAGGGCATTTTTCCAACCGGAACAGTTTTAATTACTTTTAAACCTTGTGTATCAATCACTGACACACTATTACCTCGACCATTAGCAACATACAACTTTTTATCATCATGAGTTAACGCCATATTCCAAGGTCGCTCACCGACATCTAGCACTTTGATAATCTTGTTGGTAGCGACTTCTATTACAGCAACGGTATATGATTTTCCAGCTGATACATAAACACGTTTACCATTACTAGAAACCTTAATACCATTAGATCGTTCACCCGTCTTAATCGTAGTCACTAATGACCAATTAGTCGTGTTCCAGACCTCGGTTACATGGGCTGATTCATTTGCCACATAAAGTAATTTACCATCAGGAGTGAAGCCCATACCTCTTGGATGACCTGCAGCAGGTAAGGTTTTAATTACTTTCAGGCCAGCCACATCAATGATATCAATACTGTCAGAACCTTCCTGACTGGCTAACAGCAATTGTCCATCTGGTGAATAGACACAGTGCTCAGGTGCTTCACCTGTTGTATTAACACTCGCTGTAATTTCAAACGTCGCTACATCAATAAACGATACTCTATCCAACTCTTCTTGGCATGCGGCTAACTGTTTACCATTGGGAGATAGCATGACGCCTTCAGTGCCTTCTCCGACCTCCAGTTTATCGATAATCGTTCTTGATTTAGTGGATACCCGAACTACCTTACCGCCTTCAGCATCTACCACATATAAAATATTGCCTGTTTTATCACTGATCACAGCATTAATTTCTTCTCCTAAACGGCCGTGTTTAGGAATGGTCATCATCACTGAATCAACACTGGTATCAATCACTGAAATTGTGGCATCCTTTTCATTAGATACATAGGCCAAGCTGGCAGCTGATGCCGCCATTACATTTGTAACAGATAAGCTTAGTGCTATAGATAATGCTAGTGTTGTAATTATTTTCATTTTTATTTCCTTACCAGTTTCTACGTGTTTCGCTACCGTTATAGGTTGTTCTAACCCAGGCAATAATCTTCCATAAATCTTCATCTTTTTTGATCAGATCACCAAAAGGTGGCATCGGCCCGACAACACCTTCCATAGCTGTCCGGTAATAGCCTGCTTTTGCTAAATCATCACTGCCCAATGTCACTAGGCGAAATAGCGTGTCATCATCACTGCCATAAACGAATACTTCATTAGACAGTGGTGGACACATACCGCCACCGCCACCGCCGCCATGACAACCGTTGCAACTCATGCTGAAATACAAGGCTTTGCCGGCGGTGATCATTTCTTCATTATCGGTATAGGGGTTTTTCAATTCCCCTTTCGGAGTAGCAGCAACGCGATCACGAGGACTCATGCCTATCATTGAAGAAATGTCTGCTTCTGCGGTTACCGATACAGGTGTTTCATCTTCGACACCGCTCGCTAACTCATCCCCACCAGCAAATAAATAGCTAGATCCCAACAAAGTGGCTGCCGTAAAGGTAGCTATTACATATTTAGTTAATGTCATTATTTATATCCTTATTACTATTGTTCATCTGCATCGACTTGTGCCGTTTTAATATGAAACTTTTTATACATTTCTAAAACTTGCTCGGCACCACGACGAGTGGCGATATCAAAAGCTGTTTTTCCTTGGCTATTTTTCAAAAATGGATCGGCACCTGATTTGAGTATTAGAGAAAATAGATCCGCGTTATCATTGGCAGCTGCGATCATTAATGCTGTTACGCCACCGCTATTAGCCATATCCACTTCAGCTTTGTACTGAAGTAAAACTTGTGCTGAAGGCAGATGACCTAAATTTGCAGCTAACATCAAAGGTGTATATTCAGCTTTACCCATAGTGATATTTGGATTAGCACTACTATCTAATAAGGCAACAACAGCCAGTGTTTTACCTTTCTGAACGGCTAAACCAAGTGCGGTGTTATGACTTAACTTCTCGATTAAATCGACCTTTGCACCATAACCCGCAGCTATTGTGCGTATCATTTTCGGTTCATTTAACCAAGCCGCATGCATTAATGCTGTCCAGTGATCGTTATCCAAAGCATCAACATCAGCATCATGTGCAAGTAAACGTTTCACCAGCTCATAATTGCCGCCTTTTACCGCATTCATTAGCGGTGTTAAGCCATTGGTATCATGAGCATTGATATCAGCACCACGCTCTACTAAGTAATCAATACGGGCAAAATCTTTTGCTAATACAGCATTGAGTAACTCAGCATTTAAACTGCTGCCTGCAGCAAGCGCCTGATCAATTCTGCTAGGCAAACTGCCCTTATCAGATTGTTTAGTGGGCTGATATTTAGCAATAATTGCCTCTTGGTGTTGATATTGACCATGTGATGGTAATTCACCTGAAACAATGCAATGATTACACTCAACTAAAGGCACGCCATAATCGACTAAAACCTGCTTAATCGCGTCTTTTTCAGTCTGTAATACCTGCTCTATTTTTGCCTTTAATTGCTGATCTGTTTTTTTCAAACCTATCGATAAATCAAATTCCATCGGCAGCTTGGTATCCCAACTATTCAAAGCTGTAATAGTCAACGGTGCATTACTGTCTGTGTTATACCAGCCAGCAAATGGCCCCCACACTCCTGCCACATCCAAATTGCCATCAATCACACGTTGCACTTGTTTGGTGGGTTGTCTTTCTGGTTTCAAGTCAGCATTGTGACTAATAACATGAAGCTTAACGTTAGTACCGCTGACACCATGTTCCATTAATTCAGTTCGAATTGCTGAATGCTGAAATACACCCACAGACAATTCTTTTAAACGTGGGTCATCTAAACTTTTAAAGTTATAGTTTTTGTCCGCTTTTGACGCTAATACAAACGTGCTCCGATATAACGGCGTCGTTGTAATCATGCGTTCATTATCCGGTGACATCCCCATCAATACGTCACAGCTATTATTTTTAAAGGTTTGCCGTGTTAAGCCACGTTCTAGGTAAGGACGATAGAAGTAAGTCACTTGTGTACCTAAACCTTTAGCAATAACTTCAGCAATTTTGTTTTGAAAACCTTCACCCTGTGTATTTGACAGTGGCATATTTCCAGGATCAGCACATACCCTGAGTGATGTCATTGGTGTTTCTGCATAGGCAGTTGCTGATAGCAGTAATACGGATGTTGCTAATGATATCCGAGTTAAATTGACCATCTATATTTCCCTCAACGTAAAAAGCCAATGAATGAGTGCCTATTACAGCGCACTCATTCACCAGCAAGTTTTACTTAATTAGATTTTGTAATCTAAACAACGATATCGTTATTTATAAACACGGAATGCAGTAAACTCACCACCTTGTGGAATCTTGTCCAAGCCAGCTTGCTTAGCCATTGCAGTCGCACCAATA